>Ga0105237_10000492_pt1 | contig 55983 bp, 54 predicted proteins | sample KBSC24metaG_FD_81520 | JGI IMG/M metagenome (GOLD analysis project Ga0105237, IMG submission 81520) | Corn rhizosphere microbial communities from Kellogg Biological Station, Michigan, USA - KBS C2-4 metaG | ecosystem: Host-associated > Plants > Roots > Rhizosphere > Soil | place: Michigan, USA... | reverse complement strand
CTATCGCAAGGGGCCGCCACCTGGGATTAAATCATTGTGGCTCGGTTTGCGCCGCCTCGATGATATTGTCATCGGCTTTCAGTTGGGCGCAAACCAAGTCAAGAATTAAGAGTCAAGATAAGCAGGATTGGGGGCGGGAGGCCAATTCCTACCGCACGAAGTGAAGCAGCGGGCGTTCGGAGCGGTCCATCAGCATCAGGCAGCCAATGTCCGATGTCTTCTCCCAGGCAAGAAGCCGCGCGTCCTCGAATGTGATCTCCATAGGCTCGAAGCCGTTCAGGCCGTCGACACCGAGACGAGCGGCGGCGCTCTGCGCGGCGGCGATCGTGCTGAAACAGGCCAGCCCTTCGAAGCCTTCCTCAAACGCCTCTGGAATATCGGAAGTCGGATGGAAGGCGTCGATCACGATGTACTTTACGTCCCGAGCATTGTGCAAAACGAACAACTGCGTGGGAAACGGGCGATCCAGGCCGCGCAGCCTGGCCGGAGGAGCGCTGACGCCCGGCGCTTCCGGATGAACAGTATGCCGCTTTGACATGCTTATTCTCCTCATCTTAAATGCCTCACAAACAACAGGAGCGGCGAGCCGCCCGACCGATTAGCGGCTGTAGAATTCGACAATGGTCTGCGGGTTGAAGACCGCCTCCGCATCCTGCGGACCGGGCACGGCCAGCACTTTCGCGGTGACGTCCGACGCCTGGAAAGCAAGCCAGTCGGGCGTCCTATGCCGCAGCAGCGCGCCGTTGGCGACCAGTTCCTTATAGAAACCGGACTTGCGACTGCTCTCCCGGATCGAGATGACATCGCCAACTTTCACCCGCGCCGAGGCAATATCGAGGACATTTCCGTTGACGGTGATATGCCGGTGGTTGACCAGCTGCCTGGCCTGCGACCGGCTCTTGGCAAAGCCAAGGCGATAAACGACATTATCGAGACGGCGCTCAAGAAGCTCAAGGAGATTATCGCCCGTGACGCCCGTGCGGCGCTCGGCCTCATGGAACAGGTTGCGGAACTGGCCTTCCATAAGCCCGTATATGAAGCGCGCCTTCTGCTTCTCCAGCAACTGCACGCCGTAAGCGGAGACCTTAGGACGCCGCTCGTTGCGTCCGTGCTGTCCCGGAGGATACGGCCGCCGCTCCAAAATACGATCGCCCTTCGGCGAAATCCCTACCCCAAGCCGCCGGCTAATACGGCCGACCGGTCCGATATATCTTCCCATCTTCTTCGATTACCTTTCAAGATCCCACCCTGCCATCGTAGGCTCCCCTCCCCAGCCCTCTCCTTCGGGGAGGGCTGGGGAGGGGTTGGGGAGGGGAGCCTACGATGGCGAAAATGGTTGACGGTGCGTGGACACCTATTTTTGCACGTGAATATTTGCGAATGTGATCTGCCGTGACTTGAAGCCGCCGTCTTCGGCGGTAATCACGCGCCGTGATGTCGGAAGCCAGCAGCCGTCTACCTTTGCGTAGGTGTCGGAGAATGCATCCACTTGCTGGATCGCGCCCGTCTTGGCGTTGAAATAGGTGACCATGAACTGGCGCGGCAGATACTTGCCTTCGTCGGTGAGGGTCGTCTCAAGCACGGTGATGGTGAAGCGCTGACCACCCATCGTGCGAGTAACCTCGACGACCTGTTTGTCGCGAATGCGGTAGGACGACTCCAGGCCGTCGTGAAGCACAACCTGGCGGCCGATCGGGCTGTGGTCGTCGGGACCGAATGTGATCGGGTTCTTGCCCTCTCCCTTATCGAAGTCGCCGCCGCGGCGGTGTCCGTAGACGCTGCCGACCTGATCCTCAAGCCAATCACCCTGCTCTTTGTTCAGGTCGGGCACTGTGATGGTTGCATCGTCATGTGTGCTGTAGACGACCTTGCCCTTGTGCTCCGTGCCGTTGTCATCAAAAGTGACATCAGCCGTGATGCCTGAGAAGCTGCCGGCAAAAGTCGCCCGGGAATCATGGGCAGCCTTCAGCAGGTCATGCGCAGCCGGGTCGGCCTTTGCAGGTGTGTTAAGCGCGGCAGGAGTGGTGTCGGCAACGGCAGACGATACGACCGCAAATGTTGAAAGCGCAGACAGCGCAAGAATGGTAATTTGTTTCATCGTGTTTTTCGTTTCTCAAGGCGCTGATATCCCCGCGCTAGGGCACGGGGATATCAGGCACATTACGGACTGTTCGGGTCACTGGTCATGGCGTGCGCTCCGGCTGGGGCCTGGATGCGGGTGATATCCACTTCCTGAGTGGCAACCCTGATCCAGAGCAGCGCGGACACCAGCACGACAATCAGCGCGATACCGAAGTAGTGTTTCCAGTCAAGTTTTTGGGTTATGCTCATCGTCCCTCTCGGTTCCAGAGTGATTCCTTCGAAAGGTCAGGAATCGTGAGCGACTTCACATGGCCATCGGCGAAGGCGACATTCGCTCGGCCTTGATGGCGTGGATAAACATACCCGAATGAGAGGCTTGTGAGCGGGGGCGAACCGGCCCACTTCTGGGGCGGGTTGATCAGGAAGTAACCCAGAATCAACTGCGTCTTGGCAGGTGACGGCGCCCAGGTGCTGTCGGACAGCATAACCGTATCGCTGGGTGCATTGACCTGTGCCAGCGAGACGCCCTTGCTGTACAGGGTGCTCGCGGCATCAGCCATTGGATCGCCGATATCCGTGCCGGACGCATCCTTGGTGGAAGGCGCAAGGTAGCGCCAGTTGTATCCATAGGACGGGAACAGCCCCCAGTAGTAGCCGTAGTTCGGATCGGTCGTCGTGCGGTAGGTGCTGTAGTTTGCCGCGTCGGACGGCGAGCGATAAATGGCCATCGACTTTACGTAAGGAAGCGTCAGCCATGGCCAGCGGAACTCGCCAAAGTTGTCCGGAACGGTCTGTCCGGCAGCGCCGGGGGTATCAGCGGCAGGCAGGATCTCATCGTTGTCCTGGGCATACTGCATAAATGCCAGTCCGAGCTGGCGCAGGTTGGATTGTGAGCTGGTCTGGCGGGCCTTTTCGCGGACCTGAGCAAAAACAGGGAAAAGGATGGCCGCCAGAATCGAAATAATGGCGATCACAACGAGTAACTCAATCAAGGTAAATGCGCTCTGCGCATTATTTTTATTCTGAAATTTGGCTAACATGCTGTCTCCTCGCGAAGTGAGAGCTGTCGCGTGAACGTAAGCCGAACGCAATGTCATCGGCCATATTCCTTGAAGCTTTCCATTGTCTAGGAGGAGCGATTTGGGGTAAGATCCAACTGATCCGGGTTGTGGTCCTACTGCTTCCCGCTCCGCGCCCTGAGCGATTACCGTCGCTCAGGGCGCGCTTCATTTTGTGCGCAGCGTAATCTCCGACTAAATCTGTCGGAGATTAGTATGCACGACTCGAATTGGTGTTGTCAATACTTTACGCCAGCATTTTTTGAATCACTATACTTCCTGCAAAAGACTTGACAAACTCCCATGAGCCATGCCATCCTAATGGCGACACATTTAGTCGGAGATTACCAAAAAGTAGTCTCCGGCAAGCAGCCGTTGAGAAGCGGATATGACCGGCAATGAAATGGCAATGCAGGAGCGGACAAACGTATGCGATTCGTATCAAGCAGCACAACAGAGTTCGGAGACATTGAGATGGCGTGTCATCTTCAAAGAGAGCGGCTTCTCGTCGGCATGGCCGATCTGCTGCACAGTGTCACAACGGATCAGTGCAAGGCCGTAATGTGGCGCCTATCGCCGGCAGTGCGGAACGTCATGATCGATCTGATAAGCAGCAAGCCGAAAGACTGCCAGTGCTCAGGCTGCTGCATTGAGCGCGTTCTTGGCGTGCCGTCGGAACCGACATCGTGCGCCGAAACATCGCTGCTGTGCGAAGAGGACGGCGGCTATCGAATCGTGTATTGCCTGCTCGATATGCCAACCATGCAGTAGTGCCCTAAGCGGACAGTTCCAGCAAAGCGCCCGAAAGGGCGCTAGCCGTCTTATCGGCTTTCTTAAAATGTTGTTATAGGTATTATGGCGATTCTTACAACAAAACCGTTTATGATTGCGGATGAAATTGAATAAGCGCCATAGCCTGATTGTGGAGTATATAACTTGACGAACGTAAACTTGATTTTAGGCCGGATAAGCTTTGCGGCTGCGGCATTATTCCTCAGCGCTCCGGCACAGGCCCACTTTTTCTGGAGCGAGATCACTCCAGACTCCCCGACAACCTATCGAATTACTTTCGGCGAAGAAGCGGGCGATAAACTGGACGACAAGCTGGTCGCCAGGGCGCAGCGAGTGCAGGCATGGACGGCCGACGGCAAGGACCTTCCGCTCACCCTCACCGACGGATTCCTGACAGCCACCATTCCTGCGGGAACAAACGTTGTGCCGTCGGGCTGCACCTGGGGCATCAGACGCAGCCAGGACGGAACCAAGTCGTATCTTTTGGAATACTATTCAAAGGCTGCCCTGGGCGAGGCGGGAGCGTCGGCAACCGCTAATCTGCCCGTCGAGGTATTCGTCCGCCGAGACGGCGCGAAGTTTATCGCAACGGTCAAACATAACAATATTCCCGTGCCGAATTCCGAGATCGTTTTCACTTCACCCGCAAGTAAGGATGAGCAGACAGTCAAAACGGACGCAAACGGATCGGCAGATCTCGGTCCGGCGCAAGGCGGCCGTTATGACATACGCGCCAAAGTCGAAGAAGCGCGATCCGGCTTCTTTAACGGCAAGCCATATCCGTCGGTGGCCGACTACAGCACGCTGTCATTTGTCGCCGATTCAAAGTAACAGATCAAATCAGGAGAAGGTCATTTTCCTGGAATAGTCGTGGAGGCTTGCCGGCCTCCACGACAAAGCAATACCCGGCGGCCACAAGCCGCCACAGGAGTAAGTCTATGTCCCCCGAAGTAGCCCGGCATAAATCAAGCCGCAAAGCTTTCACTCTTATTGAGTTACTCGTAGTAATAGCTATTATAGCGATTCTCTCAGCAATACTATTCCCCGTATTTGCGAAGGTCCGCGAGAAGGCGCGCCAAACGGTATGCGCCAGCAATCTGCGGCAAATAGGTCTTGCCTTCCAACAGTATGCCCAGGATAACGACGAGCAGATCGCATCGTTCGGCTACTGGACCGATCCCAACGACTTTACCAGCTTTTGCTACTGGTACGGTTTGTGGGACCGCGGCACAGGCGTGACCGACTACACGCAGGGACCTCTCTATCCCTACATGAAGAACGCCAAGATCCAGGATTGCCCTGATTCCGTAACCATTCCCGCAGGCACACCTCCTGTCGATGTCGGTTATGGATATAACTGGATGGCCGCCCCGCAGGGAACCGGCCCCGGCACGCTGCAGTATAACCACCACGGCGTGTCACTGGCAACGGCGACAGCGCCCTCTGAGACCCTGCTTCTGGCCGACGCCAGCGACTTCTTTAACGGCACACTTGGACGAAGCGCCTTTATCTATCCGCCCTCTCGCACGACAAGCCCCGTGGACATTGCGAGCGTCCACGCACGCCATAACGGTTTTACCAACGTCCTGTGGTTCGATGGGCACGTCAAGGCGATGCATGTGTCTTTCTCCAGCCAGACGGCGAACGGCATCGCTTCCCGCTCCCACGACATCGGAGACCTCATCAACCCGCAGTTCCCCTATGACGGCGATGCGACAAGCTGCTCGAAAAGCGCCGCAGGCGACTGCAATGAAGACTATTATTTCCTGATGACGAAGCCAGGATCGTAAGACTTTCGGAGACCGTGTGGTATGTCTGCCAATCTGTTGAAGAAGCGCCTTCGTATGCCGGTTAAAGCCGGCATACGAAAGGCGGTGCTCGTCATCCATCTCTGGCTTGGAGTAATCATCGGCCTGTACTTCTCCGCAATGGGACTCACGGGCGGCGTTATCGTATTCGAAGACGAGATCACCCGTATCACCGCCCCGGAGATGGGCCATGTCACGCCTCCGGCGGCCGGCGCGACGTTAATGCCGATTGCTGAGATCCACTCCCGCCTCAAGGCGGCCCTTCCAAAGGCGGATCCCGGTGACCTGGCGTGTATGATTATGCCCAAAGAGGACGGAGCAGCATATGCGGTAAGCCTGGGGGACGGCGGAGCCAAGCGCTACATAACGATCGATCCATACACCGGACGCATCATTAGGAATGTCAACGCTCGCGCCACCCTGGTAGGCTTCTGCCAGGAGTTCCACATCTATCTGCTGAACGGCCCCAAGGGGTTTGTCGTTAACGGGTTCGGCGGGCTGCTCACCGCAATCCTGCTACTATCGGGCATCTGGCTCTGGTGGCCTGCAACGGTGCGACAGATCCGGTCTCGAATCACCGTAAAATGGGGAGCTGGCGCGAAGCGTGTTACCCATGACCTGCATAACACATTCGGCTTCTATACGCTGCCTCTGCTCCTGACGATGACCTTGACGGGCGCAATGTTCGGGTTCTTCGAACCGGTGCAAAAGGCTGTCTATGCCCTGACACACACTGCAAAGCCCGCAAAGCCTGCGCCTATCATTCCACCGGCGAATGCAAAGCGCCTGCCGGTAGATACGCTGGTCGCCACGGCCAATACAGTCGCTCCGAATGCCCGGATGTTGAGCTCCATGTACCCTTCCAAGCCTGCGCAACCGTTCACTTGCTTCAAGAAACGCGATCTAGGATTCCTGCCATATGTTCAGGTCTCGATCAATCCCTATACAGGAAAAATCCTGAAGGTGTCCGATGACGCAACCGCTCCGCTCGGAGACCGCGTGTTGCGCACACTGAGTTCGCTGCACTTCGGCTGGTGGGGCGGCATCACGACCAAGATACTATACTCGCTCATGGGGTTGACGCCCCTTACGCTATTTGTAACGGGACTTCTCATGTATATCCGGAAACGCCGCGCTAAGTCGGAGAGCAAGCGGCGGCGTGTATCTGCCGACACACCGCTCCTTGAAGCTGTGGAGCACCGCTCCCATCGCCGGGAAGAGGCCCGGGTTTAGCGAAGAGCCTCCACGCTCCCGATCCTGGGAGGCAATAGGGTCTCCAATTATTCGAATGCTTCTTGTTGTTAACGCCTTCGTAGTCCGTTTCAGATAGCCCTGCAAGGGCACGCAGACAAGTCCATGCGCTCCCTTGCAGGGCGAATTCCGCAAAGTTCAGTCTCTGGGCGGTTTTCTCTCAAGGACTATCACTACCTCTGCTAAACACCCCAATACATATACCGAGGGTACGGATAAGGGCCTCTTCCATCACCGCATTCGGTAATTACAAAGCCGAATGCTTCCAGCATCACCAGAACGCTCGTCGGATTAAAATAAGCAGGACTAAGATTCACAAATGAGATCTTCGCCAGGCGGTCGTCCAGCATATCGCACGTTTCAAAACGCAGACGAAGCTGATTGAACTCGTGGATCATCCCCTCAAAATCCATCGGCATTTCGGGGCATGGTTCACTCCAATGCTGATCACTATCTTTAGAGAATCGCGCTTGCCAGGCGGCCCTTTCTTCTTCGTTTGGCGATCTGAAGTGCTTGCGGGCTTTCTCATCGAAGTAGGATAGATAGGAGGAAGGATCGGCGCTTATACCGTCGGGGCTCTGGTCCGAGCGCATTCGCCTGAATAGAGCGAGGAACTGCTCAAATCGTTCAGGAGAACCAGGCTCGAACAGCGCATACCGTGAGGGTTTGAGTTTATCGCTATAGAGTTTGAGAAACGATTCATCAAGCCAACGGTCATACCAGGAATAGAAGCTGACTGCCTCCGGCCGAAAGTCGCCTTCTTCATTGATACGGTCTGTCCAGATCTGACCGGCGGCAGGTCCGGAGACAATAAGGAAATCGAAGATTGCCGCGCCACGATGGCTCAAATGCAGCGCGCCATGGAAATAGCCATCTCCCTCCGATGCATCGAATGTGAGCTCTTCATCAAGATACAGAACTTTTGTGTACTCGAATGAAGTGGAGAGAAACTCATCACCGAATTTCCCCTTCTCCGCAGGCATCGCCAACTGCAGAGGCGTCAACCTGTAGCCTGGTCCGGCGCCGCCATTGCCGACATATTTCAGAAAAGCTCGATAGTCCGGCGGCAACGTAATGGAGTATTTCTTCTCAAACTCACTCAGTTCTTCTTCGGAAAGACACGCGCCAAGCCGAAAATGATGACCATGACGCCCATCGGCTCCATAGGTCTGAAGCTCTACATCTTGTGCAGCCAGCACAATCATCTTCGCTTCGAGATTGCGCGCGTAATATGCATAAAGCTTTTCATCCATGCTAGAGAGAGTACCACCTACGCTTCAAGGCTGCGATGCCCGGTTTGTCAGGCCCTCGGAAGCTGGCTATCTCCAAGGAATTCAGTTGGCGGACTGTGACGAAGGCGTATTGACAGCGACTTTCTCCGAAGGATGCTTCGAAGGGCCGGAGAGAGGCGCGCCGGCAGCATCGTACACGACGACGTCGAACAGTTTCTGATAGTCGGTGATTGGACTTGTCGCCGAGCTGGACTGCAACTGGACGCGCAAATAGCGATGCGATATCGGATTGCACCGCATGGTGATTTTACCGCATGAGGGCGTTCCTGATCCCGTAGCGATATAGCTGAGAGGAGACACATTTAAGAAGGTCGTTCCGTCGTCGCTGCATTGCAGATAGATATTGGGGCGTCCCAACAACTGGAGCTGCGACGTAACGGCAAGCGTGAAGCCTGAGAAATTCCCCCGTTTTCCCAGATCAAAAAGCAGCCACATATCGGGAAAGGCCGCCGGTCCGGATTCGACAAAGACGGCAGGATTGAAGTTGTTGTAGATGGAGGAAGCGTCGAGGATAAAGTCGGATACGACAGGTTTTGCGCTGCCGGGTTCGCCGGAACGCACGCAGCACTTGGCGCTGCGGATCGGATATCGTTTCGATACCTTTACGCCGGCGAGCCGCTGACGCTCACTGAAAAGGATCGCGCCCATTTGGGTACGCAACGCTTCGGCGCTTATCGGGGGCGGCGTCGCATCGGCAATCTGGCGATCATGATGCCAGAGCATCCACACTGCCGGTATCGGCAGAAGCAAGACAAGCATCCGGCCCCATGATCGCCTCATAGTTGTCACTATAGCCTAGTCAGGTGTCGTAACGCAGGCATCGACATTCTCCGGGTCCACGCAGAACCACTTATCCGCCGGGGTCTGACCGAGGTAGAACTGGTCCAATCGCAGCGACTTAACGTGACCGTCCATAAAGGCCAGATTGGTCCGGTCGAAGTGCCTTGGCGCAGGCCGCGCATCAGCTTCGTCGTTCAGATCGCCTGTTGGAACCGTCAATTTGAAAGCATTGAGACGCGGGGTCTTGAAGTCGTCCCCTGCCCCTGTCTCTCCCAGCATGACCGTATCTGCGGGAACCTGGAAGGCGCTCAGCGTCGTCATCGACGGCGTATCGCCCGGCGCAAAGTCCGTGAGGTCGATAAAGGTCATTTCATCGAGCGCATACGAATTCGTTGCGCCGCCCTGATCGCTGGGGCAGACACGGATTTTGTCGTTCTTCACATAGGGATTGACGAGGGCAGGCCAGAGATTCCCGAAGTGATCCTGCGTCGGCGGCAGGACTTCATCGTTGTCCTGCGCATACATCAGAACTCCCAGTGAAAGCTGCTTTTCATTGGACGAGCAGCTGGTCTGCCTCGCTTTCTCGCGCACCTTGGCAAAGACGGGGAAGATGATTGCCGCGAGGATCGAAATGATCGCGATCACAACGAGGAGCTCTATCAACGTAAATGCTTGTCTGGTCTGCATATCACAGGCTCTCCAAAATCCGGACTTTATTCTCTCGTATGATACAGCTTATTGTCGCAACTTGCAACAGAAAGTTCATGCTGCGCGGGAGGGAGACATCTCTACAGACACTTGAAGTGAGATTGTAATTCTCTTGTAATACATCTTCACTACAATTGCATTGACTCTCTTCATGCCGGTTCGGTACACTTGCACCACTACTGAACCGGAGAGAACACACTATGGGATGCCAAAGAGCTTTTACTCTGATTGAATTACTCGTTGTTATAGCAATTATCTCGATCCTCGCGGCAATTCTCTTTCCTGTCTTCGCCAGGGTTCGGGAAAAGGCCAGACAGACGGCCTGCCTTTCCAACGAAAAGCAGATCGGCCTTGCGGCGAGGCAATACATGGACGATTACGACGGCGCTCTCTATCACCACCATGAGGACTACGTGCTTGACGACGGCACCCAGGTCCATGACCTTCCTACCGATATCAGCGGCTGCACAGGAGGAGGAGCCGGCAACAGCAACGCGGAAAAGCCATGGGCTATCTTCTTTCAGCCGTATCTCAAAAGCCGCAATGTGATCTACTGCCCCTCGGACCCTGAGCCGCGCTCACCGGTTCAGGCATCGACGATTCAGGAGTATAACGGCGGCATTACCGTGCTTGGCGAAGAATGCACGGCTGCGCCGGGCGGCGAGCAGTGCCAGGCGGAGCAGCATCACTACGCCATGTGGAGCTACCTGCTCAACTCTATCTTCACACACAAGTCGTGCCGCTACGTAAAGGAGGGCGTCCTGCCCGGCTTCGCCACCGAAGCGGCGCTCAACTCGCTCCCCGACAACAATATCATCATGTTCTCCGAGCGCAATTCGACAGCCCTTGATGACGCTGCCAACACGGACTGGGGCTACGTTCCGCAGGACGATTACGATACGTGGCCGGGAGAAGCAAGCCTGGTGCAGTCGGGAAAGGCGTCGCATCCGAACGAGGGCTGGATCAAGTTCGACCGGCATAACGGCGGAGCAAACTATATCTACTTCGACGGCCACGTGAAGTGGGAGCGCTGGGGCAAAGCGCGCCTGGACCAGTTTCCCGACCACGTCGTCCGGTTCCCGGTGGCGAATCCTCCGCAGTAAGCAATCAGCCCCTGCAATAACCAACAAAGCCGGCGTGCACGAGTAAGAAACGGATGAGCAGGCGGGGACGCCTGCTCCCACAGTGCCAACCGATAAGAAAGTCCGGCAGAGACGCCGGCAAGAGGAAGGAAATGACGCGGAAGGTGAACGCTGTGGCGACTACGAAGATGTGAAATTGGTTTCGTGTGAGATGAACAATGGTAGAAGCTTTAATCCCGCAACGGTTCTATTAAACGGCCACATCTTGCAGCAGGCATGTGCCAACCCTCTATATGTTGGCCTCCACGAAATTCCTCTACGAGTGCCTCATAGGCCACACGCAAGGCCCGATCCCCACTCATCCGCGCCAGCGCCTCAACCGCCTTTGTGATCGCCGGCTCTGCCTGCATTGTCGCTGGAAGCTTGAAAATATTATACTTGGCAAGGCATTCCATAGTCGTACCGAAGCATGAGTCCTGAACAAGCCTGGACTGCCTTTCGCGTCTCGTTATCGTAAAGCTCAAAATTCCCAATGATATTGCAAATATCTTGACAACGCCTCCCGGTTAATGTTAAATTATTAACATTAACCGGGAGGCTGCGCATGAGAAACGAACGATGGATCTGTTGCCGGGCATTCTGCCTGGCCATCTGCTATTTAGCGACTGCAACAGGGAGCGGCTCTTCCGTTCCGCCCGCGCCCCAGGCTGCGCAGCCTAAACACGATAAGGCTAAGCCGAACTATCTTTCCAACTCATGGCGCTTGCGTCTCACGACGAAGAAATATCGCAACGGAGTTCCGATATCTTCCATAGCGATTTCGCCAGACAGCCGCTGGCTGGTCGTGGGTGGCAAGGATGGCATCATTCGAGTTTGGGATCTCCGAACACATAAGCTGGCTGCAAGCTGGAAAGCAGGAAACAGAGATATCAATACCCTCGCTTTTTCATCGAAAGGCGACTTGCTTCTGGCGAGCGAGGCATACGATTGGAGATATAAGACGGGAACCTGGGTATGGAGTTGGCCTTCACACCAGCTCCTCTGGACGCATGCCGGCAAATCGCATAGCAGCGCAGCCCTTTCACCGGACGGCAGTATTGTGGCCGTAGGCGAAACTGTCAGGTATCATCGCGAACCATATTATCAGATGTGGGATGCAAGCGGGGCGTGGAACGAAAGAGCAAGATCGGTTCGCCTCTCTCCGGCAAAAGCGAGAGGAGGCGGGGTGACACTTTACAGATTGAGCACAGGAAAGGCAATCTGCACGCTTCATACCCGCAACAGTCCTTTTTCTGCTCCCTGGGATTTTCATCCGGCGAACATGATAAGCAACATCCAATTTTCGCCCGATGGACGGATGCTAACCGGCAACGCGGATTGGTATGGCCGCTGCGGCGACTACTTACTTCTGCAGGCATGGAATGTTCGATCGGGACAACTGCTGCGGTTTCCGGAAAACCAGAGTAAGTTCATCTCAGATCAGGAGAGCGAAGACGATGACGAAAATGATCGTGAGTTTGTGTCTCATCTCACTTATCCGCATGGAAAACAAGTGATCGCAGCAACAGCAATCAATTCAGTAATCGTTTGGAACGCGCAGACCGGCCGGCGAATTCGGCGGACACCTTTCCACGGTATGCTTTCTTCACCCCTGGGCTTCTCTCCCGATGGAGAAGTTATTGCGTTTGCTGTAAGGAAAACGATCGCTCTTGCCCGAGCGAAAGATCTGACGATCATCCAATCGCTGCCGATCAAGAGTCCGTTTATTACATCGTTCGCCATCTCGCCGGACGGCAATTCCCTTGCAGTCGGCAGCTATGACGGATGGCTTGAGATGTGGTATCTTGACCGGCCCGATACGCCGGCAAAACCCATAAAACCGCAGCTTTCCGAGACCGGTAATCAGTCATCTGCGCGGCGGACGAGCAGCAGGCACACGTCGTCGGAAAAGCGGCCTCCGGTATATTCGCGTACGGCTTCAAGTACCGCTTTGCCGATTTCGTACGGCGTTCCCGATTCAGCCGCTCGTTGCGCCGTTTCGAGCAGTCTGGCATATCCGAAGAAACCGCGGCCCTGACGCGCCTCCGTGATGCCGTCCGTTGTCATCAGCAGTGTATCGCCGGTATCAAGGGACATATCCCGCATTCCATAGACGGTTTCACGATCTATTCCGAGGATCAACCCACTGACATACAACTCTTCGACATCCCCGGAGGCGCGAACAATCAGCGGCGGCTCTGCGCCGGCCGACGCAACGCGCATCACACCCGTAAATGGATTCACGACAATAAGAGACAGCACAATGAGGGCATTGCCGATACTGTCATCATCGTCGTTATGGTAATCGCATATGAACCGATTCAACCTGCCCAGGATCTCTGATGGATCCCTGTAGTCCTGGGCGAAGGCGCGCAGGGCAAATGTGACCTCGACAGTGCGAGCGGCGGCTTTCAGGCCTTTCCCGGTCACATCGCCAACGACCAGCATAACCGATTGATCGGAAAGTTTGAAGGCATCGAAGAAGTCACCGCCCACGAGTGCGTCCCCGGCGGCAGGTTCATAAAAGGCGGCAACTCTCATTCCGGGAAAACGCTTCTCCGGCTGGGGCCAGAGCAGAGAGTACTGCAGCGCTTCGGCGATTGCCCGGTTTCGAGTAAGCTCTATCTCCAGCGCTGCGTTGGCAGAGTGCTGATTCACAGCGCTGATTATAAGGCGTTCGTTGATTTGCCGAATTTCAAGGTGCAGGTCGTGAACCTCTCTGAAAGTGCGGTCACGGCCGTGCAAATTTTCATGATCGGCATAGTCATTAACCTGGATCACAAGTCCGTGAGCGTCGCCCTCTGCAGCAGTAAGTCCCCATGCCAGATAGGATTTGTAGTCGAGCACGCGACCGGGTTCGGAATAGTGCAGGGTATTTACAAAACCACTCACTTGACCGCTATACACTTCATCGAAGAAATCAATAACATCATGAGCGCCGGCCCCCGATAGCGCATCCGAAATAGGGTGTCCGATGATCTCATCGGCAGTCTTCCCCTGGAGCGCGCAGAAGGCTGCGTTAACAAAGAGCAGGTTGTGCTCGGGACCTTCCGTCGCCGCCATTGCGAATGGCGAATTCTCTATGATGTTTTTGCCCGAGGTCACGATGTTTTCCGATCCGGCGTGCCGGTAATTAGGTGCCGGTAGTCTTTAAGGCGTTCACCAATCACCATTCCGGTATCGGTGATATCGTATTCGCGGATATCCTTGCTATGATTGCCTCCCCGCATCTTTACCACTGTCACGATCTTGCGAAGCTGACTGTCGATCTCAATATATCGGAGCATGACGATGTCGTCCGTCAGGAAGGAGATGCCATGCGGGGTGAACTGCAGGTCAATGAAGGACGTGACAACCTCCACGGTGGTCATAATAGTGACGCCAATTCCGGTGAGCGCTCCGACCATGCGGTAGAGCGACTCGCGAAAATCCTGGCGGAATGCAGGCGCCAGGGCCATCTCAAAGCCGTTCATGGAATCGATCACGAGGCGCTGCGCGCCGATCGACTTGATGGTGTCGAGAATTTCACGAAGGGTTTCATCAACCGACAAATCGAGCGGACGTAGATAGATCACCTTCAGTCTGTTTTCGTTGACATCTTTTTGCAGGCCCATTCCCAGCTGTTCGGACCGGGCTATATACTCTTCCGGCAGCTCTTCAAATATCGCGATGACTCCGGCCTGGCCCTGCCTCAGACCCTCATCAATAAATTGGGTTGCCAGCACCGACTTACCCGACCCGGACGGCCCCGCTATGATTACCGAATCGCCCGCAGGGATACCTCCGCCCATCATCTCGTCCATACCGGCCACACCGGTCGAGAGGCGCAGAGCATTGATATCGCGCGGCTTTCTACTGTAGAGACTGAAGGTGCGCGGGAAAACTTGAAGCCCACTATCCGTAATACGGAATGTATGCAAACCCGGGAGAGACGCCTGACCGCGAGACTTTATCACCTGCAACTTACGGACAACGGAGTTGCGCTCAATTTCCTGAGACAGCCAGATCAGGCCATCGGCCACTGTAAACACCGGATTGTCGCGCAGCTCATCAATGACATATTCGCCGATCAGGAAGGTTGTCGCCTGCCAGGTTGTGAGATGCAACGCAAGGCGCTGAACGAACGCCTGAAGCTCCTCCTCGGACGATAAGCCATTTACCTTTTTCCTGAGAACCGTTCGAAATGAGTCCACCACGACGATACGCGGATTAGCGGCTTCGACTTCTCGAACGATGCGCTCCAGCACTGTGTCGAGATCGCCATCGAGCACCTCGTCGCTCAGGTTAATGAAACGGATCTCGTTCTCAACTTTATCCGGGTCGAAGAATGTGTATGCTTGCTGGTAGCGAAGCATCTTGATCGCCGGTTCGCCCAGCACGGTAAAGTACAGAGCGGGGCGCGAAGGCGATGCATTCGCGAACACGATCTGGTGGGCAAGCGTCGTTTTGCCCGATCCTGGCGCGCCTGCTATCACATTAAAGGAATATTCCGGCAGGCCACCGCCCAGAACGATATCCAGATCGGGTATCCCGGTCGGCAGTGTGCTGATTTTTACCTTACCCTTACTATCCAATGCTTTCTCCCGGCCGGCCTGCGGCATTCACTTGTTCGACATTCGGCCACACGTTTTGCAGTACACGCACAGTCAGGTTTCTCCCAATAAAAGTATCCAGCAATTCGATAAGCCGCGCTAACATTGCCACGCTCCCATCGGATATCGATTGGGAATCCGTCATGCCTTGAAATCCTTCCACGCTTCCGCCTTCGGATATGTGAACTGATGCCAGCACGGAGACGTCGTCGGCGGCAAGAGTCAATGCGCGCCTGAGAAGCGCGTGATATCCTCCTGAGCCGAAGCGTATGGATAAGTGTGCGTTCAACTTATCGAATATTCGCTCTACAGCGCTTTGAAGGTCATTTGGGTCGGAAGAATCTGCCAGCTCGTTTTCTAGCACAAGACCGGCAAGATGTTTCGTCGTTGGAGTTTCCTGCTCCATTCTGCGTTGTTAACTCCACTTTATGAGGCTAAACGAAAAGGGCAATTGTATTGCCATACAGGACATGCCCGGCTTTGTGAAATCGATGAGCCCGCGCTCCTTCGAAAACGGTCAGCCAGGTCCCGTTTCGGCAGTGAAAATCTATTGGTAGTCGATGGTTTTCAGCCATCGAATGGTGATTTTTTTGGACGCTGCCTAACAGCAGCCTTGGTAGTAGGGAATATAAAAAAGGGCAGTGACCGCAAAAAAAGTTACCTAAGAAGGTAAGCGCCTGCGAGTCGGTGGTCGCACTAGGATTGCGAACGACGAGGTTGTCGAACGGCTCCGGCCGGAACAATCCTAACACTATAACTGTGACTCAAGTATACCCTCATACAGTCTTTAAAAAACTTAGAGTTCTGATTCCAACACCTGGCTAGTCGGTTCGTATGTCTGGCGCGCCGGAGAATGCGTACATATGCAGTCACGCCCTTCTGCTTTAGCGCGATAGAGAGCTTCGTCCGCGCAGGCTATGAGATTTTCAGTCTTAAGTATGTCGCTGTTGACCGTAGCGATACCGAACGACGCCGTGATGGAGCGCTTTCGCCAGATCGTGGAATCAAGCATTGCACGGATGCGGTCGGCAACATGCACAGCGCCCTGAATATCGGTTTGTGGAAGTATTAGCGCAAACTCCTCGCCTCCGTAACGGGCAACACAGTCACATGAGCGCGCACAGTGTTGCAGGATACGAGCCACCTCCACCAATACGAGATCGCCCTCAGGATGGCCAAAACTGTCGTTAAACCGCTTGAAGTGGTCCACATCGAGCAGGATCAGCGACAACGGCGTCTTATATCGCAGGCTGCGCTCCATCTCTTCCCGCAGCGTATCCTGGAATGCGCGCGCGTTCTTAAGCCCTGTTAGTCCATCAGTCGTCGCAAGCTCCAGAAGAGCGGTATTAGCTTGTTCCAGCTGCGCGTTCTGACGCTCCAGAATTACCGCGTACTCGCGTAAACGCTGCTCCGCCTCAGAGATCATCTCAGTAAGTTCGTGCTGTTTTACGCTGGAGATCAGGAGCTTCTCGTTGATCTCACGCATTTCATCGCCGGCCTGTAATATATTCCGTTCACTTGAAGGCCATGCGACATCGTTCACCAGGATTAGCAATCCCCTGGCATGATCGGCGGACTCGGGAGCCGCCCACACCGTATAAAAACGCCCAGCCACCTTGTGGCTTGAACCTGGACACAGTTCTTCATAAATCGTGCCCGCCTCACCGCCCTGATAGACGCGATTGAGTAATTCGAGAATGCCGGCCGTAACGAATCTCGGAATTACCGCGTTAACGGTATGTCCAAGCAGATCATGTGCGTTCTTGCCATGGATGGCGCAGAAGGCAGAGTTCACATAGCATAGTGAGTGCTCGGGACCTTCCGTTGCTGCCATTGGAAATGGCGATTGCGCTATTAAGTTCTCATATGTGGTCACTGCGGCGTCCGATCGGGAATGTCTATCCGAATACAGCCTCACGGCTTTAGGTCGCAAATAGTATGAACGTTTGTCTTATCGGACGAGACAGTATATGACTTTGTGAGCGCATGCAGCAATTAAAACATTAATCTCCTAACAAACAGTACGTTTCACACGCGATCTGCCACTATTGAAGCTTGTATTCTATACCTACCCCAATATGCCAGCATTCGAAGCCATCGTATTTTTATAGCTGAGTTCGCGAGTGCAAGGATTATTCCACGTTGTGAGAACTCTGCGATCCCTGCGCTCCATGCTGGGCATTGAGGGAGTATTGGAATTGTCAGGTAACCGGCAAGACACGTCATGGACAAGTCTCCAAGAGACAGCGTGTCTCTCTCGCAATCTGTCTCTCCTCATCGGTTGGAATCATCCATGCCTGAACCACTGCTCCATCCGCGCTAATGCGCGCAGGAACATTGCCGGCCTCATCGTTGCGGTCGTGATCCAAATGCAGCCCAAGGAACCCGAGGCTCCGGCAGATTCGGTTTCTCATCGACGCTGAGCGCTCGCCGATGCCGCCGGTAAACGCGACTGCATCCACACCGTCCAGCACGGCCGCATAAGCGCCGATGTACTTGCGCACCCGATACGCAAATACTTCGAGCGCCAATTCCGCATTCGCGTTACCGCTGGCCGCAGCCTGCTCAAGCTCACGCACATCGGCGCTTCGTCCCGATATGCCGAAAAGCCCACTCCGATGGTTTAGAAGGTCATCAACGGTATCAGCCGTCATACCGGCCGACTTAAGCAAATACAACAGCAACCCGGGATCGATATCGCCCGAGCGCGTCCCCATGACCAGCCCCTCAAGCGGCGTCAATCCCATGCTTGTGTCCACACTCCGGCCATCTTTCAAAGCGCAGACACTCGCTCCGCTTCCCAGGTGACAGACGATCAAACACGTGCCTTCCGGGCCACGGCCCAGGCACTCAAGCAGACGGCCGGATACGTACTGATGGGAGATTCCGTGAAAGCCATAGCGCCGCAAGTTCAGCCGATCCGACAGATCCCTGGGAATGGCGTAGCGCCAGGCGATTTCAGGCAATGTGCGGTGGAAGGCGGTATCGAAAACCGCCACAGCCGGCACGTCTGGGAGCAAACGAAGCCCGGCCTCAACCATGGCTGTCTCAGCCGGATTGTGCAGCGGATCCAGATCACGCAGTCGGCGCAGACCGTCCATCACTTCGGATGTGACTCGCGTTGGCTGTGTAAAGCGAGCGCCGCCATGCACGAGGCGATGCCCAACGGCATCTACCCCCACCCCTCCGCATTCTTTAATGACCTTCTCCGTCGCTTCGACGATCCCTACTCCGGCCTCAAAATCAGCTCGCCCTTCGGCCAGAACCTCTTCGGACGTATCTGCACTATGCTTTGAAGGTATCCGGAAGAGCTTGTATTTCAACGTCGCGCTGCCGGCGTTAAGGGCGAGAATGTTCAAACGTTGCTCCACATCCAGTTGCGTATTTCCGGCATGTCCTCACCGTATTTGTCGATGTACTGCTTGTGCTCGATCAATTTGTCCTGAAGCTGCTGCTTCAGATGGATGCCCGCATCGCCGGTTTGCGGCACGCGGTCAATGGTGTCCATCACGAGATGGAAGCGATCCAGATCGTTCAGCACAGTCATGTCGAAAGGCGTCGTAATCGTGCCTTCTTCCTTGTAACCGCGCACGTGCAGGTTCCTGTGATTGGCGCGCCGGTAGGTCAAACGGTGAATCAGCCATGGGTACGCATGAAAGGCGAAGATGATCGGCTTGTTTTTGGTGAACAGCTCATCGAAATCCGTGTCGCTCAATCCATGCGGGTGCTCGGACTGCGGTTGGAGCTTCATAAGATCGACGACATTGACCACGCGCACCTTCAGATCGGGCAAATGCTCGCGCAGAATGGAGACGGCGGCAAGCGTTTCCAGCGTGGGAACGTCGCCGCAGCAAGCCATGACTACGTCGGGCTCTGAGTTCTCGTCGTTGCTCGCCCACTGCCAGATCCCGATACCTTCCGTGCAATGTTTGGCGGCGGCATCCATGGTAAGCCACTGCGGGGCGGGATGTTTACCGGCAATCACGACGTTGACATAGTGACGGCTGCGCAGACAGTGGTCCATTACCGACAACAGGCAGTTTGCATCCGGCGGAAGGTAAACACGCACCACCTCAGCCTTCTTATTTACGACGACGTCAAGGAAGCCGGGATCCTGGTGGGTGAAGCCGTTGTGATCCTGCCGCCACACATGCGATGCGAGCAGGTAGTTGAGAGAGGCAATCTTGTGCCGCCACGGCAGGCGCGATGTCACCTTCAGCCATTTCGCATGCTGGTTGAACATGGAATCGACGATGTGTATAAACGCCTCATAGCAGTTGAAGAGGCCATGCCGCCCGGTGAGCAGGTAGCCTTCAAGCCAGCCCTCGCATTGATGCTCGCTAAGCATCTCCATCACACGTCCGGTGGACGCCAGGAATTCGTCGTTCGGCTCGGTCGCGGCGTTCCACTGGCGTTCGGTTACATCGAACACGGCCTCAAGACCGTTGGAGAGCGTCTCGTCGGGGCCAAAGATCCGGAAATTACGCTGCGCATCGTTACGCTTCGCCACATCCCGCAGAAAACGCCCGAGCACATGCGTGTCGCCGATGCCTCGCACGCCGGGCGATGGAACATCGACTGCGTAGTCCCGGAAATTCGGCATGCGCAGGTCCTGGAGCAGCTTGCCGCCGTTCGCATGAGGATTCGCTCCCATGCGACGTTCGCCGGCAGGAGCAAGCTCGGCAAGTTCCGGTTTCAGACGCCCCTGCTCATCGAAGAGCTGTTCGGGCTGATAGCTCCGCAGCCAGTATTCAAGAAGCTTGAGATGTTCAGGGTGAGCAGCAGGATCGGAGAGCGGCACCTGATGTGCGCGGAATGTGCCCTCAATCTGCAGGCCGTCGACGGTCTTCGGCCCGGTCCACCCCTTCGGCGAACTCAGGACGATCATTGGCCACCGCGGACGGTCGGAGATGCCATGAACGCGGGCATCATGCCGGATCTTTCGGATCTGCTCCACGGCGATATCGAGCGTCTGGGCCATGACCTCGTGCATTAACTTCGGATCACTGCCCTCGACGAAATAAGGAGTCCATCCATAGCCGCGAAACAGCTGCTCCAGTTCCTCATGAGTAATGCGGGCAAGAAGTGTCGGGTTGGAAATCTTGTAGCCGTTGAGATGCAGTATCGGAAGCACCGCGCCGTCGGTTACGGGATCGAGAAACTTATTCGAGTGCCAGGCTGTGGCAAGCGGCCCGGTTTCCGCCTCGCCGTCGCCCACGATGCAGGCTACGATAAGATCGGGATTATCGAACACAGCTCCGAACGAATGGCTGAGAGAATAGCCCAGTTCGCCGCCTTCGTGGATCGATCCCGGCGTCTCAGGGGATGCGTGACTGGGAATTCCGCCCGGAAACGAAAACTGAGTAAAGAGCTTCCGGAGACCGGCCTCGTCCTGACTGATATCAGGATAGACCTCGCTATACGCGCCTTCGAGATACGTGTTGCCCACGACGGCCGGGCCGCCATGGCCGGGGCCGGAGACATAAATCATGTCGAGGTCGTACTTCTTAATGACCCGGTTCAGGTGAACGTAAATGAAGTTCTGACCAGGGGTTGTGCCCCAGTGGCCGAGCAGCATGCGCTTTACATGCTCAATCTTAAGCGGCTCCCGAAGCAAAGGGTTGTCGCAGAGATAGATCTGGCCCACAGACACATAATTGGCCGCGCGCCAGTACCTGTCCATCTTGTCGAGCATATCGGCAGAGAGTGCGTGGACAGGACTATACGCGGTTTTTATACATTCCGTATTAAGTTGATTGCCGTTATCCACGAGAGTGCCAAAGTCGAACACATTTGAGATTGAAGACTGCGTTTGGCTGTTTTCAATCGTTTGCTGTACGGGAAAGGCGGGTTCCACCGGTTGCATAACTATGATCTCCTCTGCGATTTCTTCTATCGCATCGCCTATGCGATCAACGCGTTTCGCGAGTGTGTCACTGCGACCTAAAAGCTCTCTCCCGAGAGCAGTATTCCCTCAGCAATCAATTTCTTGTATTCCGCGCTCTGATGGATGGACTCGCCACATTGAATGTCGTGAGGAACAACACCGAGCCTGATAAAGGAGCGCTGAATCTTCCGGCGGTGGGCATGGGAGATATGAAATCCTTCCCAACCGACCTGACGTACCAGCACCGCATAACCAGCCAGTGCCGCTGCTTCGTTTGCACGAACACCCTGCTTCAAGAGGTGGGAGTACAGTTGATCGAGTTGCATAACAGACCTTCCGGCATTTTTTGCTCCTCGATGAGTGAGCCGTTGTATTGCCCCATTATAGGCACAGCCGGGTCGCCTTACATCCGCAGAGTAGCCGATTGTGATTTGCCCTGAAGACAATGAGGCTTCGATCGGCTCATGGACGCCCATACGTCTCCCTTCATCTATCCGTTCGTTGTCCTTCACGATCGGCCAAACTGCGGATGCTTGTTCCTATCGCCCTGACCATAATAACATCAGTCTATCCACCGCTTTTTACTCTGCTCCTTGAAGGAAGAACTCCATGTTTAGCCATATTCTGCTGGCCGCAGATGGTTCGGACCATGCGCTCCAGGCAGCCGAGGCGGCGGCAGCGCTCGCCGGTAAGTTCGGGGCGCGACTCACGATCATCAACGTCTACCACCACGCATCATTTTTCGGCCACGACCCGGCACCACGGGATGCCGCCGAGATCGGCTTTATCGACAGGCAGCAGAGCCAGGCACTGTGCAGTGTGGGGCGCATCGTCGACGGAATGGGGATCGCGTATAAAAACCTCAGGGAGAACGGCCACCCGGCCGAGAAGATCGTCCAGGCAGCGGTAAAGTTGGGGGCGGATCTGATTGTGATGGGCAGCCGCGGCCAGGGAGACCTTCGATCGCTCCTGCTCGGAAGCGTTTCCGACGGTGTACTGCATCATGCGCACTGTCCGGTCCTGATCATTCGGACACTCGATAAGTGCTCTATTGACGCCCTATTTCACAAGATTCTTGTGGCTGCAGATGGTTCTAAATGTGCACTCAAAGGCGCAGAAACCGCCGTCCAGATCGCCAGACAGTTTGGCTCCCGCCTTACGATCCTCAGCGTTTTCCAGCCGCCAATCTACACCGATCCCTATGTTGGGGTAATCACCTGTGACGTCGACGACAAGTTCATCAGTGAGATGCAGGAGAACGCCGTCCATGCCGCCGGCAGTGTCGCCGATCAATACGGAGTGCCTCATGTAGACAGGAAGGAAATCGGGATTGCGTCCGCCGAGATCGTGCGGATCGCCGGGGAAGAGGGCTGCGGACTCATTGTGATGGGCAGCCGGGGATTGGGCGCAGCGAGTTCGCTTCTTCTGGGAAGCGTCTCCGACCAGGTAGCCCATTCGACACAGTCTCCCGTATTAATCATGAAGTAAGCGAAAGAAAGCAGATCATCTTTGTGGCCATGCGTTCTCAGGCATGGCCGGCTCCGGTTGCAATATTCCATTTCTCACATTGCCACCGGGCTACTGTGCTATACTTGAGGACGACTTGGTTGCGGTCGGGAAGGTTCTAAACCATGACACGGCCACCAGACAAACCTCCACAGGGAGAGATCTCTCCCCTTCTCCCGACAGATCTCGAAATGTCTTCCTTGAAGGCAATTCTTGAGCACTCCGACGACGCAATTTTCTGCAAGACACTGGACAACATTATTACTCTGTGGAGCCGCGGGGCGGAGCGCGTCTACGGATACTCCTCTGAGGAAATGGTGGGTTATTCAGTCGAACGCCTGCTTCCCCCCGATCGCCTTGCCGAAGCGAAACTTCTTATAACGCGTATTGTTGCGGGCGAACGGATCGAGCGCTTCGAAACGGTTCGAATGACCCATGACGGACACCTTCTCCCGGTTCTGCTGACGCTCGCTCCTCTGCATAATGCCGCCGGACAGATTGCCGGAGTCCTGACGATCGGGCGCAATAATTCCGACACGAAAGAAGCGCAGGCCCAGGCGCTTGAGGCTCAGCAGCGGCTGCGGCCTTTGGAGAAACAAGGGCGAGACAATGCGGTGGTGCTCGACACAGCCAATCGGGTCGCGCTCGGCGTCCTATCGCGCTTGACGGGTGTGGAGGCCTTAAAACACATTGCAAGCGCTGCCCGCACACTGGCAGGAGCGCGCTATGCAGCCCTCGGAGTTGCCCGCCTCGACGGCGAGGGACTTGCCGAATTCGTGACGGTGGGCCTGTCGCCGGAAGAAGAAGCTCTGATGGGCCAGAGACCGAAGGGACTCGGCATTCTCGGGCATCTTCTGCATCGAAAGGAACCGCTGAGGATCGACTCACTGGCGTCCCATCCGTCATCGGTCGGATTCCCTCCGAATCACCCTCCAATGGAGAGTTTTCTGGGCGTGCCAATCTGCCGGGGCGATGCCGTAGTCGGGAGTCTCTACCTGACCAATAAGGAAGATGGAGGCCAGTTCACCGAGGCCGACGAGGTGGCAGTGCAGGCGCTGGGCGCGTATGCTGCCGTGGCGATCAATAGCCTGGAGATGCTCGCGCGTCAGCGCGGTCTGGTGCGCGGTCTGATCGCTGCCCAGGAAGACGAGCGCCGCGCGGTCGCTTATGACCTGCATGACGGCCTGACGCAATATGTGATGGCGGCACATGCGCACCTTGAGGCGTTCAGGCGGGCAAATGCGGGCGGCAGAATGGAACAGGCCGAACTCGACCTGACGCAGGGAATGCTCTATCTTAAGGAGGCAGTCAACGAATCCCGGCGCCTCGTGAACGGCCTGCGTTCGCTGGCGCTGGACGACCTCGGGCTTGCGGGCGCTCTGGAGCAGCATCTGGGAGAGGAGAAGGCGCGAGCTGGCTGGGAAGAAGCCGAGTTTGTGCATAACATCGCCGGCCGCCGCTTCGACCAGACGCTTGAGACTGCCGTATATCGCGTAGCGCAGGAAGCCCTCACAAACGCGCGCAAGCACGCAGCGGCGTCTCGTGTCCGTGTCCTGCTGCTTATGGAAGGCAGCGGATCAGGCGGCGCGGAAAGGTTGAACCTGGAGGTTCGCGATTGGGGGCAAGGGTTCGTTCCCGAAAAGATAGCCGGCGATACCCGCCGCGTGGGGCTGCACAGTATGGCTGAACGAGTCGGTCTCATGAATGGTGAGTACCATCTGGCAGCAGTGCCCGGCGGGGGAACCACCGTGTTTGCGCATTTCCCGCTCTTGGAGGCGCAGACGGAGGGATACGATGCCGGGACGCCTGCGGACACTCCGAATACCAGGCAGAAAATAGAACCATCACAGGAGTCGATTGAGCTAAACAGCGAAATGCGTCAGATAAACGAGCAGCTTGTCATCAATGGACTGCATCAACAGACTTTAGCCAGTCAAAGTCGCGCCGTCGCCGAAGGGCTGCAATACTCAGTTCTTCGAGAGCGTCCTGAAAAATCGATTAACGGCCTTCAGGTCATCGCATTTCATGAGTCTGCTCAGAATGCTTCACTCGCCGGGGGCGACCTTTCCGACGCATTCGTCCTTCTCGATAAGTCAGTCATGCTTGTCGTTGGACATGTTTCAGGAAGAGATCTCAAGACTACTCGCATACTGGAAATCCGATACGCTCTTCGCGCCTTCGCTCAAGATTGCAAAAGTCCGGATGAAGTAATCTCTCGGTTGAACGAATATCTGTGCGATCTTCATCATGGTGACGGTAACACGACCATTCCCCGTGTGGTGTTGTCAGTCATCATCGTCGATCCGATCACCGGCGCTACCAGGGCATCGGCAGCAGGCGCCGAGCCGCCACGGATCCTGCGTGTGTCAGGCGCGATTGAGGAAGCGGCGGTCTACGGCCCCGCAATCGGCATCGATCACAATGGCCCATATGAGACGGCGAACCTGTTTCTAAACGAGGGCGATATGCTGCTGATGGCCACAGCCGGAACAATGAAAACGCTCGGAGGAGATGATCTCCTCGCGCCGTCCCTGTTGACCGCATCCGCCCAAAAAGTGACTGCGCCGGGAGTACTGCACGATTTAGGAAAGGCAATTATCGACGCGGCGCGCGTATATGGCGGCGGGCAGTTCAGCGACGACATCTGTCTTCTTCTGGCTCGGCGCGAGGGCGCGTCAATGACAGGGGTATCGAGCAAAAACGAATGGGAAGTGCCGCATGCTTGATGATCTTGAGCCTCAAATTTCCAATGCAGGGGCTGCAACCGTAAGTATCCTGCTCGTTGATGACCACGCAATCTGGCGCGGCGGCGTGCGCAGCATGCTGATGGGTACCGAGTTTCAGGTCGTAGGTGAAGCCGCTTCGGGCAAACAAGCGCTTGAGGCTGCCCGCGAACTGCTGCCACGGCTAATCTTGTTAGATATTCGGATGGCGGACGGCGATGGACTGGACGCCCTGCAGATGCTTAAGAAGGAGCACCCGCGCTCGGTTGTGGTGATGCTTACCACTTACGATAACCCAACGTACATGGCCCGCGCCGTGGCCGGCGGGGCAGCAGGCTATCTTCTCAAGGGAATCGAGCTCGACGCCCTCCTCATTGCCCTGCGCGCCGTAACCGGAGGCGAGATGCTGCTTCAGAGAAAAGACCTGACGCGGGCTTTGCGTGACCTCAGCCCCGAGCCCGCCGGAGCGGAAGACCTGATAGAACCGCTGACTGCGCGCGAGGAGGAGGTTCTCCGCCTCGTCGCCACTGGTCTGCCTAATCGCGAGATCGGCTCGATACTCTTCGTGGCGGAGAGCACCGTGAAGACACACGTTGAGCATATTATCGGCAAGCTGGGCGTCTCCGATCGCGTGCAGGCTGCCGTCTGGGCAGCGCGGCATGGCCTAACCGACGTATCCTGAACAGCGCTCTTCACGATCCGTCAAACTGCGGACGCGTGTTCACTTCATTCCGCTTATAATAGCCTCATCCCCGTTCCGGCACGGCCCGCCGTAAAAGCCGTGGAACACCGGCTTCTGATCAGCGCTATTCTGTAGACCGGGGCGAATCTCTCTCACAAAAAGAAGATGCTAAGACGAAAATGAGCCTCACGACGAACGGGTTAAAAATCTTATGTGACGGCGAGGACTGCCTGGCGATGGCCGACGTGCCGGTACGGCTGCATGCGCTGCTCAGCGCCGATCAACCGAACGAGCAGACGGTAGACGGCTGGCTGTTCGCTGTCACCGCCAAGCGCCGAAGACATTACTGCCCGCTTTGTTTGGCCCTGTACCTGGAAAGCCTGCGTGAGCCGGCGGTCAGGTAGGAAAAGCAACAACGGCAGACTGTTTCAGAGCCGGGCACAGCGGGCAATTCGCGACGATTTTTAGCGGATGCACAATTTATACAGGCGACAATCGCCCGCTCTTTTACAGGGCGGAGAGAAAGTACACAGGCCTCTCATGCCATCACCGATATCTATGGATACGAAATCGTATCTCGTTGGCGGCGGGATCGCCTCCCTCGCCGCCGCAGCATATCTCATCCGGGATGGAGGCGTCCCGGGAGAAAACATCACCATATTTGAGGAATCCGGCAGCCTCGGCGGCAGTCTGGATGGACGGGGCACCCCGGACAAAGGCTACATAATGCGTGGCGGGCGCATGTTCACCGACGAAGCCTACACGTGCACCTATGATCTGATGTCGTTTATTCCATCTCAGAATAATCCCGGGGAAACCATCCGGGAAGAAATGCGACTTTTCAACGAAGAAGTGCACTCTCATTCCGGAGCGAGATTGGTCGCGGACGGCAAAATACTGGACACATCGTCGATGGGCTTCAGCTCCCGGGATAGGCTGGATCTCGTCGAGCTGCTCACCATTCCTGAAGAATCCCTCGGCGCCAAGCAAATCGAGGATTACTTTGCTCCCTCGTTCTTTAAGACCAACTTCTGGTACATGTGGTGCACGACATTCGCTTTTCAGCCCTGGCATAGCCTCGTCGAGTTCAAGCGTTATTGTCTGCGTTTCCTGCAGGAGTTCCACCGAATCAATACGCTCGGCGGCGTAAAGCGCACTCCATTGAATCAGCACGATTCGCTTGTGCTGCCGGTGACGATGTGGTTAAGAGATCGCGGCGTCCGGTTCGTCATGAACAGTCAGGTGGTCGACCTCGACCTGGTTCACGGTCCGGATGGAAAATGGGTCGAGCGCATCCATCTCGTTCACGACGGTGAGAAATCTGAAATCGCAGTTGGGCCGAACGATTTCGTCTTTGTAACGAACGGCTCTATGACCGCAGCTTCAAGCTTCGGCACGATGACGAGCCCGCCGCCTGTGCGAGGCGCTGACGAGGCAGGCGGCTCCTGGGCGCTATGGGAGACCCTGGCGAAAAAGGACGCCGCCTTCGGCTGCCCATCGGTTTTCAAAGACCACGTCGCAGAGTCGAACTGGCTGTCGTTTACGGCAACCTTGCATGACCCGGCCTTCTTCAATTTGATGGAGCAGTTCAGCGGCAACAATGCAGGCACCGGCGGCCTGGTCACCTTTCCATACTCAAACTGGCTTATATCCATTGTGCTGGCGCATCAGCCGCACTTCCTGGGCCAGCCGAAGGACGTCAACGTGTTCTGGGGGTACGGACTGTTCCCGGACCAGATCGGGAATCACGTGTGGAAGAAGATGTCGGACTGCACAGGCCAGGAAATCCTGACGGAACTATGCCACCATCTCCGTTTCGGAGAATATCTCCCGCTGATTCTCGGGACGTCGGCCTGTATCCCCTGCAGGATGCCCTATATCACGAGTCAGTTTATGCCCCGCGTGGAAGGCGACCGTCCTCTGGTCAGGCCGGCCGGCACGACAAACCTGGCGTTTATTGGCCAGTATTGTGAGATACCGGACGACGTGGTATTCACGGTCGAATATTCTATCCGTTCGGCTCAGACAGCCGTATTCTCGCTGCTGAAATTGGACAAACAGGTTTCACCGCTGTATAAGGGGCAGCAAGATGTCGATGTTCTGGTGAACTCCGCCAGAGCGCTTCTTCTATAGCTCCGATTTGCTATAGAAGATCGTCTTGTACGCTAATAAGATTTCTGCCCAGACTCCCGGTTTTGCCACTTCTGAAGGGCGGCCAGGTGCGCGGATTCCGCCTGCTCCATTTGTTTTCGGCTGGCAAGAAGCGGACTGGAAAGGGCTTCAGGATCCGCTAGTCTGGCCTGCTCTCTCTTTTTTGCATATTCCGCGCGTCGGCCCGCGGCCACTTGCTGAAGGACAGCAATGTGCGCAAGTTCGTTTTCGGATCTCACTTCGGGCACAAACAATTGGCCCCAAAGAAGCTTCAAATAGTTAGCTATGGATTTAACCTTTCAAGGTTAGTTCGGACTCGATTGATTGCCGCTGCGAAATCTTTACCAAAAAGCCGGGAGCAGAGCCAATACTATAACGGTTATGCTTCTGGTCCATCCTGGCGCATGAAGAAGACGAGCGCCTCATGCAGAAGCTGCCCTTCCGACAATGCCTCAACATCTACGGTGAGCGCTCCGACTATTTTGTGGCCGATCTCCTTATGATGAGTTTGAAGATAATCTTTCAGGTGAGCCATAGCGCTGGCAGCGCCGGTGCCATTCCCCATCAAGAGTATTTCATCCGCTTCGTCAACCGTTTCCGCAATCGCTTTGTAATAAGTGACGTTCTCGGGCTGGCGTGACGCGCTGTCTCCTCCACCTGTATGCTTGAGATGGTGCAGCGTTCCACGCGGATCATGTGGATGAAGATGCTCAGGCACAGAACCCTGCCCTTCCAATTTAAAAACCAGAGTCTCTTGCTGGTTTATTACCACCAGCAGCCGCAACTTCTGAGCGTTGTTAGATGTCTTCGCCACGGCTGGCTCATTGCCGGCGCTCTTAAAGAGATGGCGGAGATCGATTATCTGCTGGACGCCGGATACAATTTTATCCTGTGAACGATGGAAGATATGCGAAGCGCTATTCATGGTAAGCGTCAGATTTCCCCCATCGTCTTCCTTAACGGTTCCCAGATGCTCAGTTAACGCGATGACATCTTTCCAATCCAAATTGTGTGCTGCGGGATGCTGAAAAATACGCTCCAGCGTATCGGCGTATTTCTTGTCTAAGTTGTTCGGCTGCATAATGTTATCTTCTTTCTTCACTTCAACCTTGAAAATTTGGGGGTTTGCCGCCAATGTCTGTTTCACGGTAGACACTGCTGCTTCGAGGCGAGTATGGATAAAAATTCCGCTCTGAACCTAAATCCTAAGGCCGCCTGCGGCATTTATCGCTTCTTTCGCCGGCGCTTTTCTCTCTCAATGCGCCTTCATAAATGAGCGGTTATATTTGAGTAAGGCCTAAGTGTGCACCTGGTTCTGCGGATGGCCGCTGCGAAATGCTTTGATGTTGGCGATGGTCGTATCCAAAATACGCTCCACGGCTTCGGCGCTGTTAAAGGCAATGTGAGGCGTAATCACCATGTCGGGCCGCTGCAGCAGGGAACGGTTCCGCAGAGCCTGCTTGAGACTGGCTTCCGTGGCATTGGGATTCAGCAAGAGTTGCTTCTCCTCAGAGAGCACGTCCTCGCCTTCCAGCACGTCCAGGCCCGCGCCACGCAGGATGCCGTCGTCCAATGCGCACAGAAGCGCTTCGGTATCTACCAGTTCACCCCGAGCCGTATTGATCAGCAGCGCGCCGCGCTTGAACTGACCGATATTGTGCGCGCCGATCAAGTGGCGATTCGCCGCAGTCGCGGGAGCATGAAGGGTGACAATGTCGGACCGGCGCAGCAAATCTTCCAGGGTGGTATATGTGAAATCGAAATGATCTGCCTTGGTCATGTCCTGAACGGGGTCATAAGCCAGCAAGTGCATACCGAATCCCTTTGCGATCCGCATGACGTACTCGCCGATGTGCCCGACTCCCACAACACCCAGCGTCTTGCCTTTAAGGTCGAAGCCCTGCAGCCCGTCAAGGGAAAAGTTCCCCGCGGTCGTGCGGACGTAAGCCTTATGGAGATTGCGTGATAGGGCCAGAATAAGCGCAAAGGTATGTTCGGCCACTGTGTTCTCGCCATATGTCGGCACGATACATACTGGAATCCCCCGCGAACCGGCATCCGGCACATTGATGTGATCGAACCCAGCCGAGCGCGTGGCGATCATCTTAAGGTAAGGCAGGCTGTCGATCACATCGGCGGTCAGCCGCGAATGGACAAACGGAGAAACGATCTCTGCATCGGCTCCGATTTCCCGCGCCTGCGCAGCGGTCGTCAATGGACCGGCATCGAAGTGCAGCGTCTCAAGCGGCAATCTCTCACTGAGATACCGCTGTTCACTATCGTTGGTCTCGAAAAAGTAGATACTCATAAGCGTATTCTTTCAAAGCGTTTCGTGGTCCACAGATCCACGGCAAGCGACGCAAAACCGGCCGCGACGGCAGCGCAGACGACAGATGCCGCGATCGCAAGCGATACGCGTACCATCTCTGTTCTGCCGGACATGCAATGTAACTGGTTTAAAGGCTGCGTGTTGCTAGAGTGTAGTGCAGGCGAGCGTTTACGCCGGCTGAGCCGGCCTCGATGGAAGGCCAGGTAGAACTGGAAGCTTGAGGGCTGCGAGCGCCGGAGGCATGACGGCGCTGTTAGATGGGTCAAGGTGTCCGGATGTTTTCAATAATCCGTGTATGTATTGTACTCGTACCCGGCTTGTCTTAATCTCAATCCCCTAACCATTTTCAAGTGAATTAGATTTCAGTGCGCCACGCTTCGCCTTCATGCCGCCGCCTCATGCGGCGGATCCTCACATTCAAATTTTCGATTTTCAAATTATCTCAAAGTGGCTAAAAATTTATCTTGACTCATTTATCAAAGTCGTTTATTATACATTTAGACACATTCTGATAAAGGAGATATCAATGGACGAAAATGATTTGCCTGGAGTAGAAGCAGGCGCTGAGGATCTTCTGACGATCGATGAGGCGGCGAAATTCCTGGACACCAGCAAGTCTACGATTTACCGTCTTCTCGGCGGCGGTGACGTCAAGGGAACCAAGGTCGGAAAGCAGTGGCGCTTCCGCAAGCCGGATTTGCTCGCGTATCTGCAGCGCACTCCGGAAACGGTGAGTGTCGCCGAATCGGCGCGTGGTGAGCTGGAAGCGGAGATCGCTCATTTCGATGACTTGATCGGAGCGCCGGCCGGCGAATCTGAGAGTATTGAGGCGTCAACGCCGCAATCACAATCCCACGAGGCCATCCTTGTCGTCACTCCTTCGGAGAGCGCGCCGGGGCAGCTGGCCCGCCGGATCATTCGATTGGCGATCGATTCCCGCGCCAGTGACATCCACATCGAGAGAATCAGCGATGTGCTGCGACTGCGTTTTCGCATCGACGGCATGCTTCATGAGATCCGGCGCATGCCTCCCGCCTTTGCCGATGCCCTGATCGCCAAATTCAAAGAGATGGCCGACATGAATGTATCGGAACGGCGCTTACCGCAGGACGGCAGACTTCCGATCCTGTATGGCGACAGGGAGTTTGATTTTCGCGTGAGCAGCCTGCCGGTGCTGCAGGGAGAGGATATCGTGATGCGGATACTCGACAGAAGCTCGGTGCTGCTCGGCCTGGAGCGGCTTGGTATCGCAGAAGATATGCTCCAGCCTCTCCGCGCAGTAGTCCGGCGGCCAAGCGGCATGGTCATCGCATCCGGCCCCACCGGCTCTGGGAAGACGACTCTTCTCTACTCAATTCTACAGGAAATCGCCACCGACGGCATAAAGGCCGTTTCGATCGAGGATCCCGTGGAGTATCAGCTGCAGAATGTTTCGCAAGCGCAGGTGAATCGGAAGGCCGGCATGACCTACGCCATGGCCATGCGCGCCTTTATGCGGCAGGATCCGGACATCATCTACTGCGCGGAAATGCGGGACCGCGATTCGGCCGAAATCGCGATCGAAGCCGCCCTCACCGGACATATGCTCTTTACGGCCCTGCACACGGAAGACGCCCCCTCGGTGATTACCCGGCTCACGGATATCGGCCTTGAGCCGTATCTTGTAGCGGCCACGCTCAATTGCGCAATCGCCATGCGGCTGGTCCGGCGGCTGTGTCCCGAATGCAAGACCATAGCCTCTCCGCAAGAGATTGCGCCGACCGTCGACAAGATCCGGTCGCTCTCCCATTGGGGCGGATACACGATCCCCGAGAGAGCAGTGTTCTTCGAGCCGGTCGGGTGCCCCGCATGCCGCAACACGGGATATCAGGGGCGGTTCGGCCTGCAGGAGATCCTTTTCTGCAACGCCAAGCTCGTGCAGGATCTGATGCGCTGCAGCTCGGTGGAGGAAAAGAGGCAGGTCGCCGTGGACGCCGGCATGCGAACGCTGCTCGCCGACGGCATCTCCAAGGCAGTCGCCGGAGAGACGACCATCGACGAAGCGCTCAGAGCTACGGGGACGTGGTTGTAGAGACGCAGGCTCCCCTCCCCAGCCCTCCCCGAAGGAGAGGGAGTCAGACAAAGATATCGGAGGCGATACGTTCTTCTCTTGCCCCTCTCCTCCGGGGAGGGGTTGGGGAGGGGAGCCTCATCCTCTACCTCTTCTTCCTACTATAAACCCACTGGTGGGTCTCCCGCTGCCCGAACGGCATACTCCATCGTCTGCGCCAGGTTCATGGCAGCGCCGGCCGCGTATTCGCGGTCGAAGGCTTCTGCCCCCAGAACTTCTCGCGCGCGAATACCGAACTGCTTAACAAGTTTGCCGAGTAAAGGAGCTTTGGCGGTCTGACCGGTTTGCCGGATGTAATTCACCGCTCCGAGGATACGGGCGGCCTCAACGTAATTCCCTTCGGCAGCCAGGATATAGGCCAGAGCTTCAGGCACGTAGTGCTTGGTGTAGTCAAATCCTGTTCCCTCCATCAATTGCAACGAACGCCTCTCGCAGGCTTTGGCGCGGCTCAGATCTCCCTTGAGGAGCATCGCAATGCCCAGACCAAACCATGCTCCTGCGGCCCAGAAGATATCGCCAAGTGGTTCCAGGATCTCGATCGCCCTCTCGAAGTATGGAATTGAACGATCGTAATCGCCGGAATTCGCAATGTTAAGTCCCTGCCAGAAAGTGGCCGCCCCCTCAAAGATGCGATGCCCCTGCGTACGCGCCTCCGCCAACCAAGCGGCGGCATGCTCTTCCCCCTCATCATAACACTCCCGGATACAGGCCTCGAAAGCGCGCCATTCCAGAAGTTCCAACCGCGGCGTCATGTCTCTGGAGCGCTCCGTTATTGCCCACGCCTCGGCGCAGACCTCTCTTGCTCCCTCCACATCGACATCGTTCAGCAGCAGAATGCCACCCAGTAAAGTGAGTGGATACGCAATACCAGGGTCGTTGTCCAGTGAGCGATAGAGCTCTACGCTCTCTTTAAGCCGCTGACGGGCAGGTTCCCAATCCTGCATGTACCAGAACATACGAGCTGATCTGGACAGCATATCGGCACGAAGCAAAGTCGGCTCCTGGTGGGCGTCGAGCGCTCGCTCCAGCCAGGCGCTACCCTCAGAGACCTGGGCGCCTGCTTCCCAGTACCACGTTAGAACCGATGTCATCCGCAACGCCGCTTCCGGATCCGCGCCAAGCGACCATGTCAGCGCTGCGCGGAAGTTGTCGCGCTCGGCATTGAGGCGCAGGAGTGATTGAGCTTGATCATGACGCAAAAGTCCGGCGCCGGCAACCTCGGCGAGTTCCCGGAAGTATTCGAAGTGACGGCGATAAAGCTCTGTCCTCTCCGGGCCGGCGTCCGCGATTTCCTGAGCGAACTCCCGCAGTGTCTCAAGCATCCGGTAGCGCATGCCGATATCGCCGGTTCCGTCCTGCAGTTCGACCGGCTCCGCCAGCACCAGAGAGTGTTCGCGCAGGGTCGTCAGGTGTTCAAGCGCATGGAGATCCTGCGTCACGTGTTCGGCGGCCTGCAGTGTCCATCCACCGCGAAATACACTCATCTGGGCGAAAAATGTCTGCGTATCCGGCGGCAGAAGCTGGAAGCTCCATGCGAGCGTCGCACGCAGAGTCTGGTGCCTGTCCGGAATATCGCGGCGTCGAGATACCAGCAGCTCGAAGCGCTGCCCCAGCCGGGTCAGAAGCTGGGCAGGAGTGAGTGTCTTCGCCCAGGCTGCCGCCAGCTCCACGGCCAGCGGCATTCCCTCAAGGCGCGCGCATAGCAGCGCAATCGCCGTGGCATTGTGCGCGGAAATCCGGAAATCGGGACGAACGGACTGCGCGCGGTTCACAAAAAGCTGCACACTTGGGTACTCAAGGAGACGCTCTGGCGATCCCGGCGTTTCGGGAGACGGCAGTGGATGCAGAGGATATTCCTGCTCTCCATCGACCGACAAACACTGCCGGGATGTGACGAGACAGGCCACATTGGCGCTGCGGTCAAGAAGCGTCTGGACCACCTGCGCTCCGCCGTCCACAAGCTGTTCGAAGTTGTCCAGCACGAAGAGCGATGGTCCCATGCGGCGCAGCGCATCTCCCACCTGAATCATCGGGGGCACATTGGGAGATCTTGCAAGGCCCAGGGCGTCGGCAATCGCATCAGGAATGTCTTCGGGGTTCCTCAGATCCGCAAGGGGAATGAACGAGATGCCTCCGGAAAATGCATCGCCAAGCAGTCTTGCCGTCTCTATCGACAGCCGCGTCTTGCCGCATCCGCCCGGGCCGGTGAGTGTCACCAGCCGCATTCCCGAGCGCAGCAGATGAGCCAACGACTCCACTTCCTCACCACGGCCAAAGAAACGCGTCAGGGTCAGCGGCAGCCGGGGCGCCTGCTGCACAGGGCGGCCAGGCAGCGAGGCATCTTCCATTTCAGGGGCGGCAGGGGCCGGGGCGAAGCGCAGGATCGCGACGGGTTCGGCATCCAGCAGGACACGCGTCTCATCGCCGGGCGCTACGTCGAGCTCATCGCGCAGCAAACGCTCAAGCTCCGCAAACTGTTTGCGGGCAGCCGCGCGCTGCCCCGATGCCACGAGGAGACGGATCAATTCCGCATGCGCTTCTTCACGGAGGGAATCGGCCGTCACCGCGCGACGAGCATAGTCGAGCGCCGCCTCCCAGTTTCCCGCCTGCTCGGCTATCCGGGCAAGATCGCGCAGCACACCGAAATGTATCTCAGCCAAACGATCCCGTTCATTGAGAACCCAAGTTTCATAAAATCCGGGAAGCAGCGGCCCCGTGTACAGACCGGCGGCCTGTGTAAGAAGCTGCAGCCGGGCATCCGGAGCGGCCGTCTGAGCAGAGAGAGCGACGCGCTCGAACATGGCGGCATCCGTAACGACAGCGGCAGGATTGAGGCCGATCGACAGATAACCGTTGGCAGCCAGCACGGCGGCGTCACCCGGTTTCTCGAACTGACGGCGCAACGACGCAATCGCTGTACGCAGGTTGACGCGCCCGGCCTCGATATCCGCATCCGGCCAGAACAGCTCGGCAAGCTCCTCGCGGGAGTGCTGCCGCGGAAAGAGGCAGAGGTAGGCCAGCAGAGCTGCGATATTGTGAGAACGAAAACGTTCTATATTCTCCTGCCCGCGAACAGCGCCAAGGCCGCCGAACAGGTTAATCTGCCAGACAGTGCTCACTGAAAAATCCTCTTCGGATCGGATAAAAGGAACCAACTCATTGTTATTGCTACAGGCTCCCCTTCCCGGGGGAGAGGGGCTTTCAGATTTAGGGAATGCATACCTTGCTACGTTCCTAATCTGGCTCCCTCTCCTTCGGGGAGGGTTGGGGAGGGGAGCCTACGAAGATCGCTGTCGTTTAATCGATAACCTCGCCACGTCTCCCCAATCCAACTTATTATAGCGCCCTAACAAATACCTGCAAAGAGCGGTGAACATTTTGGGGCCGGAAGTCGTCATAAAAAAGTCGATGCGATTTTTCATGAAACAATTCGAAACGGATGCTGTCAGAGAAAACACAGGGGAATGAAGCCAAACGAGCTTAAAGAACCCCCAACTTGATATCGGCCTGTAAGGAGATAGTATGAACCGCCAGCGTCCTATAACATTTGCCTTCACCCTGATTGAATTGCTAGTTGTTATAGCAATTATAGCGATTCTCGCCGCGATACTTTTCCCGGTATTCGCCAAGGTCCGCGAGAAAGCCCGCCAGACGGCCTGTCTGAGTAACGAGAAGCAGCTCGGCCTTGCCGTGATGCAGTACGCGCAGGACAACGACGAGATCGTGCTGCGGCTTACCGGATGGGACGGCGTTGCAGCCGTACAGGATTCCAACTATCCGGGCTGGGCCGGCAAGGTCTATCCATACGTCAAGAGCCTTCAGGTCTTCAAATGCCCCGACGACCCGACATCAGCCACCGCTCCGTTCACGGCAGTATCATACGGCTTCAATAAGGATGCCATCGCCCGGCCGCTGTCGGTTATGACCGCTCCGGCCAGCAGCATTCTGGTATTCGAGATCCAGAACAACTATCTCAGCGATCCGCGCAATCCCGACGAGAACCAGTCCGGAGTTGGACTGGCAATCGGCACGCCCCTCACCAATCAGGAGAGTTCCGCGGGCACATCGGCACTTTATGCAACGGGTCTATTCCCCGGACGCACCTTCAAAACCATTCCGAGCAATACGGTGCATAACGACGGCGCAAACTACATCGCCTGCGACGGCCACTCCAAGTTCGTACGTCCCGGGCGTATATCTTCCGGTCAGAATGCCGTAACTCCGGACGACCCGCAAAAGGATTCGCCCGATCAGGTCGCCACAGGCACCAACGCCATGAACAACGGCGGCGGCTCCGGCTCTGCGACCCTGACATTCAGCTTGAACTGACGGCAATCCGTCCTCGCTGATCGTAAATATGGATTCGAGCCGCCAATCCTGCGGCCATGCCCTGTGTCTCCGTTGAGACACAGGGCATTTTTCATGAGACGGCCATCGACTGAGCGCTTTACCCTGCATCCAAAGTGAAATATCGCATACACTGGATTCCACAATCCGCCATATGGCGGATGATTGTTGCTTGCAGATAACTTAAGATAAGAGTTCAGATGCTGACACTCATCCACTGATCGGGAGTTGTTACCTGTAAAGTAGGATATTTATCGTAATTAAAGTAACTACACTTGTCACAAAAAGACTATTTATCTTAATACTCCCTTACACCGACACTTATTGACAACAAAACTGTACATATCAAACAGACAAACGATAGTGGAATAAAGAAAACGTTGGTTTGAACAGGGACAAGCTCGGGGTTCAAGGATAGACGCCTTGCGCAGAATGCCCTCCGCACCTTCAATCCAATTTCCTTTAAGGATGATATAAATTGATGATTTGGATGTCACGGCTGCCGACTTGGCAACCGCGCATGTCCACGCCAAGTGGACTATTACTTTTCATTGCTCTGATAATCGCAATACTCCTGCCCTCAACCAGTGCTTGGGCAGACACAAACATTACTGGGCTCCTCTCATTCAGTGGCGTAGACGGCGCTTCGCCCTCGTCGTCCTTGATCCGCGGTATCGACGGCAGCCTTTACGGCACGACGGTTCATGGCGGCTTCAACAACGAAGGCACAGTCTTCAAGGTTTCCCCTGAAGGAATAATCACAACCCTTTACTCGTTTCAGGCGCTCGATCCCAACGGATACAATCCCAACGGATCCGAGCCGCAGGCATCCCTCGTGCAGACTGCGGACGGCAGCCTCTACGGCACGACGTTCTGTGGCGGCACGAGCGGAATGGGCACGGTATTTCGCCTCTCGACGGACGGCGCTTTTAGCACCCTCCATTCGTTCCAGGGAGAAGACGGGGCAAATCCCTATGCTCCTCTGATTACGGCGACAGACGGCAGTCTTTACGGTACAACTTTCAATGGCGGCGCTTTTGGACAGGGGGTCGTGTATTGCATCACGCCGGATGGAGCGGCGACGACGCTGCATTCGTTTACAGGACCGGAAGGCGCCACACCCTACTCGCCATTGATACAGGATGCCGACGGCAGCTTCTACGGCACAACATTTACAGGCGGCGTCAATTCGTTTGGGGCGATTTATCAAATGCAGCCGAACGGTATCGTTACGGCGATCTACTCGTTCGATGGCGCTAACGGCGCAAACCCGACTTCAGGGCTGATCTTGGGACCGGACAATAACTACTACGGAACCACGAGCCTCGGCGGCAAAAGCGGTTACGGCGTTATCTATTCGGTAACCCGGGGCGGATCATTGGCGCGCCTATACTCTTTCACCACACCCGATCTCACATTCAATAATTCGGACGGCGCGGTTCCATCGTCACTCATCCTCGGCAGCGACGGCAACTTCTACGGCGCAACCACTCTTGGTGGGCTGACAGGTTCGGGATCGATCTTTAAGATGATGCCGGATGGGGCGCTCGTGTCACTGTACTCTTACGGCCAGCTCGATGCAGCCGGCGCTAATGCCGAGGGAGCGCAGCCGGCTCTGGCCCTGCTCGAAGGAACGGATCATGCTCTGTACGGCATGGCGGCCGCAGGAGGGGCATATGGCGGCGGCTCCATCTTCAAGTTTACGACGCCCACAGCGCAGCCGCCAAGAATCGACACATACTCGCCGGGATCGGTTCAGGTCAACGGCGCAATGACGATCACGGGTTCCGGTTTCACGGGAGCAACCGATGTGTCCTTTCATGGCACTCCCGGGGCATTCCATGTGGATTCGGATTCCTCTATTACGGCGATAACTCCGCAGATCACCTACCCGGGGCGCGTTTCCGTAACGACACCGGGAGGAACAGCCACAAGCACCAGCAGTTTTACAATCGCCCCATCCATTGCGTCGTTGAATGTGGCCACTACCAACGTCATTGCCGGCGCATCCGACGCAGGCCGGATCGTGCTGTCCCAGTCCGCGCCTGCCGCAGGGGTCGTCGTTACGCTCGCCAGCAGCGACCCAAGTGTATCTGTTCCGGCCACGGTGACCTTTCCGGCAAGTCAAAGTCTGGCGCTCTTTACGGCGACGACAGCCCCTATTACGGTCTCCAGAACGGCAACCATTACCGCGACACTCGGCATTAGCGCCGTAACCATACCTATCACGGTATCGGCAATACCTTCCATTGCGGACTTTACACCCCATTCCGGGGTGGCGGGAACCGCTATAACGATCACCGGCGGCGCATTCACGGGCGCAACCGCCGTGAAGTTCAACGGACGCGCGGCAACGCCGTTCAAAGTAGTATCGGACAACACGATCACAACAACCGCGCCTTCGGGAGTTACGGCCGGCACAATTACCGTTACCACCCCTGGCGGAACGGCCACCAGTCCCTCTGTGTTCCTGGTCAGCCCCAAGATCACATCGATCATCCCCACGAGCGGTATCGTGGGCAGCACGGTGACGATCATCGGAACTTCCCTGGCGAATTCCACCGGTGTGACTTTTACCGGAGGCGCAGCAGGGACAATTACCGCCAACGCCGACACCTCCATCTCCGTGACCGTGCCACTCGGAGCAAAAACAGGGCCGATTACAATTTCGACAGCGGCAGGATCGGCAACGAGCGCCACAAGCTTCACCGTTCAGCCTTCTCCGGTCCCTGTGATCACATCGTACTCTCCGGCGACTGCCGGACTGGGAGCATCGGTTACGATCACCGGAACCGGCTTCCTCGCGGCATCCAGGGTGACCTTCAACGGAGCGCCGGCGAGTTTCAGCGTCCCCTCGACAGTCACGATCAACGCAACGGTCCCGGCCAACGCCACAACAGGCGTCATTCAGGTCACGACCCCGGGTGGCATCGCCACATCGATCAGCTCTTTCATCGTAATCCCACCGCCCGTGATAACCTCGTTTACACCGGCAACAGGTCCCTTCGGAGCATCCGTCACAATTACCGGCAGTGGCTTGACAGGGGCAACATCGGTATCGTTCAACGGACGGCCCTCAGCATTCACCGTGGCTTCCGGCACAACAATAACGACAACGGTTCCGGCAGGAGCAACGTCGGGTCCGATCACCATTGTGACACCCGGCGGAACGGTGACGTCGAGCAGCGCATTCACCGTCATTCCTCCCCCCGTGATCGCCGCGTTTACACCGGCAGCAGCGCCGGTCGGCACAACCGTGACAATCTCGGGAAGCGCCTTCACCAACGCGACCTCCGTCACTTTCAACGGCACAACGGCATCGTTCACTGCCGCATCGGATCAATCGATTACAACAACGGTTCCGGCAGGAGCAACATCGGGACCGATCACCATCGTGACGCCAGGCGGAACGGTGACGTCGAGCAGCGCATTCACCGTCATTCCTCCCCCTGTGATCACCGCGTTTACTCCGGCAGCAGGACCAACTGGCATGACCGTAACAATCACGGGAACAGGGCTGACCGGAGCAGCCTCGGTAACATTCAACGGGCTGGCTTCAGTGTTTACTGCAGCTTCCGACACGACGATCACAACAACAGTTCCGGCAGGAGCAACATCGGGACCGATCACCATCGTGACGCCAGGCGGAACGGTGACGTCGAGCAGCGCATTCACCGTCATTCCGCCGCCCGTAATCACTTCGTTTACGCCGAACGCAGGTCCCCTCGGGACGACCGTAACCATTACGGGGACAGGGCTGACCGGAGCGAGCGCCGTCAGCTTTACCGCCGCTGCAGCGCCGGTATTTACCGTTGTTTCCGACACAACCATCACGGCCGGCGTTCCCGCGGATGCCGCAACCGGTCCGATCCAGGTTACGACACCCGGCGGAATCGCCATTTCAAGCGGAGCGTTCACGGTCATACCGCCTCCCGTAATCGCGGCATTCACACCGGGTTCGGGGCCGGCCGGCACAGTCGTAACGGTCACGGGAAGCGGTCTATCCAATGCTATGTCCGTGGCGTTCAACGGCACGCCGGCGTCATTGTTCACCGTCGTGTCCGACACCCTCATGACCGTAAAGGCGCCGGTGGCGGCAACGACCGGCCCCATTTCAATTACGACACCCGGTGGAAGCGTAACATCCGCCAATGCGTTTACAGTCATTCCTCCACCGGTGATCACCTCATTCGCTCCTGCCTCAGGCTTGATTGGAGCGATCGTGACGATTACAGGAAGCGGATTCACCGGCGCAACATCGGTTACGTTCAACGGGACTGCGGCGGCCGGCTTCACTGTCGTATCTGACAATTCGATTACCGTCCCCGCGCCGTTCGGCGCGACGTCCGGGCTGATAAGTGTAACGACGCCTGGTGGAACAGCGAGTAGCGCTTCAAGCTTCACCGTCATTTCGCTCTTTGCAGATCTTCATATGGCGTCGGGGAAGGTGCTGGCCGGCAGCGCCAATACGGGCAGGATCACCCTAGCCCAGCCCGCGTCTGCAGGTGGAGCAACAGTATCGCTCAGCTCCGACAATGCTGTCGTAACGGTGCCGTCGTCGGTCTTTATTCCTGCAGGACAAAATTCAACGACGTTCGCAGCGCCGTCTTCGGTCTCAGCCATCCCCATTACGGCGACTATCACCGCAAAACTCAGCACCAGCACGGCAATCGCTTCGTTTAGCGTTAACCCGGCGATCACGATCACTACAATCGCTCCATCTTATGGCCAGCCGGGGGACGTTGTCACGCTGACCGGAACGGGCTTCACCGGGCTGACCGCGATATCGTTTAACGGAGGCGCGGCATCCGTATTTACGGTCAACGACGACACATCGATCACAGTGACCATACCGGCGACATCCCGGACGGGACCGGTCAGCGTGACGACGCCTTCGGGCAGAGGGAGCAGTGTAACCGGCTTTACGGTCCTGCCGCTCATTTCGTCCATACGATTCGCGGCCTCCACCATTGCAGCAGGGCAGACAGACCTCGGGCGCGTCACCCTAACGGGAGTTGCTCCGGACGACGGTCTCGTGGTGCCGCTCAGCAGTGACAACGCCGCCGTCACCGTTCCGTCCACGATAACCGTTCCCGGGGGACAAAGCACGGTAACGTTCAACGGCACGGCGAACCCGGTCAGCTCCGCAACGACGGCGACCATCACAGCCGCGCTCGGCTCAGTTTCCGCAAGCGCCCCCATAAAAGTGATACCTCTGCCGATCATCACCGCGATCAATCCCACCGCCGGTCAGCCAGGCGATGTGATTGCCATTTCCGGCGCTGCACTGACGGCTGTAACGGCAGTATCATTCAATGGAGCTCCTGCTTCCTCGTTCGCCGTCAACAGCGACAGTTCGATTACGGCGACAGTCCCTGCCGCAGCCACGACAGGTCCTATTACCCTGACGGCGCCGGCAGGAAAGACGTCAAGCCCAGGCGACTTTACCATCTTGCCCGGCATTACCGGCCTGCGCCTATCGTCGACGACCGTGGCAGCCGGAAAGAGCATTTTGGGGCGCATATTGCTTTCAGGAAGAGCTCCCACCAGTGGAATGGTGGTTTCACTTACGAGCACATCGACGGCCATATCGGCCCCGGCAATGCTGGAAATCCCGGCAGGGCAGAGCTCAGTATCTTTTAACGCAACAACATTTAACATAACGGCATCGACATCCGGAACGATTACGGCGACATTCGGTTCGACTGCCGCCACGGCGACAGTAAACATTACGGTTCCCGGGAACTAAGGCCGCCCGCGGCCTTTATCGCTTCCTTTCGAGAGCGGATTGCCTTCTCAATGCGCCTGCATGGCAACAAGGGCAGTCGCCACCAGGGCCCAGAGGGCACCCCGCCTTCGGCTCCGACTGCTGCATTTTGCCTGACTGCCATGCTTTTGCGAAGCGTTTACTGCTGAGTAAGTCCTAAGGAACAAGATGCCGACGGCAGTCTCGAAAGATTGCCGCCGGCTTTACGAGAACTGACTAAATTATGAATACGCATACCTCAAGCATCTGCCTTCGAATAAAGCTCACTATGCAGATATGCTCGCGCGCATACGATTTCACTTTGACGCTCGCCGCCGTTTTTCTCGCCCTTGCAGCAGGCAACGCAGCCGCATCTTCTCCGCAGTACTACTATCCTGTGCCGGCTATCACACCGTCGGTGATAAGCTCGGACATCTGCATTTATGGAGCAACGTCTGCGGGTGTCGTCGCGGCCGTCGAAGCCGCACGGATGGGAAAATCCGTATCGCTCGTCGAGTTCGGTTCACATGTCGGAGGCATGACCACGGGTGGGCTCTCAAAGAGCGACATATCCGTGGCATCGTCGGTAGGCGGGATTGCAAAGGAGTTCTACCAGAAAGTAGGAACCGTATACGGGCAAACGGTGCCGGTCTACAATTTCGAGCCGCACGTCGCGGAAAATGTGTATCTGAGCATGCTGCAGCAGGCCGGCGTTCAGCCATATTTCCTGCAGCGATTGTCTTCGGTAACGTCGTCAGGCGGCAAGATCACGCAGATCGCAATGGAAAACGGCAATGTCTTCCAGGCCAAGGAATTTATCGACACGACCTACGAAGGCGACCTCATGGCGATGGCGGGCGTATCCTGGACCATCGGACGCGAGTCCGCCGCGCAATACGGCGAAACGCTTGCGGGACTGCAGTTCCCCGGGCCGACGACTCCGGACTTCAATGCTCCGCTGAGCGCTTACGCCATACCGAACAACCCGACAAGCGGATATATCGCAGGCATCACTAAGGCAGTATTGGGAGCCCAGGGCAGCGCCGATCCGAATGTCATGTCGTACTGCTTCCGCATCTGTGTGACGCAGAATATGTTCAACTCGATCCCGGTGCCGAAGCCCGCAAACTACGATCCGAACCGCTATCTGATGGTCACACGCTATCTGCTCACCAACAACACCGTGAACTACGGACTGCTGAGCCCCATCCCGAACGGCAAGTACGACCTCAACAATTTCGGATTGATCGGGCTTGATGACGTCGGTCCGAGCACCGCATGGGCGACCGCCGACTATCCTACGCGTGAGCGCATCTTCCAGGAGCACGTCACATTCGATCAGGGATTCCTCTGGTTCATGGCGTGGGACCCGAGGATCCCGCTCTCGATGCGCGGATTCCCCGGCCTGGTACGGCTGCCCCAGGACGAATTCACAGACAGCGGCAACTGGCCCCGGCAGCTATACGTTCGTGAAGCCCGGCGAATGGTCTCGGATTACGTCATGACGCAGGCTAATTGCATGGGCACGCGCGTCGCTACGGATTCCATAGGATTGGCGTCTTATCCTATCGATTCGCATGTGTGTCAGAGGTATGCATCGCGGGGCTACGTCCACAACGAAGGATGGATCAACAGCGTAAAGATCCCCGGCCCCTACCCCATTTCCTACCGCTCGATCGTACCGGCCTCGACTCAGTGTTCCAATTTGCTGGTTCCCGTTTGCCTATCGGCAACGCATGTCGCGCTGTGTTCGATTCGGATGGAGCCCGTTTATATGATCCTTGGCCAATCGGCGGGCGCGGCGGCATCCCTTGCCATCGATCAGAACGCCTCAGTGCAGCAAGTCTCATATCCCAGCCTGAAGGCGCAGCTCATCGCAGACAATCAGATTTTGAGTCCTTAGGGATGCCTTGCCCCCATAGCCTGGAACGGCAGGCGCTCAAAAGCAGGAGTCGGCCTGCGCGGCATCGTAAGTGATGGCAGCCATTCAATCCAATGCAGGGAGAATCTCACCACATGCCGAGCTTACAAGAGCAGGCCATTAAGATGACGCGCGAAGGCATCGACATGCTCTTTCGCACCGCCAAGTTCGTTCCGGAAGACAAGCGGACCGATTGGGTCCCCATGGGCGCCGCGCGTACGACTCAGGATCAGTTGATCGAAATCGCCCTCTCTCCCTATTTCTTCGTGCCGCTGCTAAAGGGCGAACCGCTGGATCCCGGGGCATCCGCGGATCGAGAGGCCGCCGCAGCCGCGTTGACGACACTCGAAGCCGCCGAGGCAAAGGCGCTGGAGAGCCATGAACTTCTCTACGCCGCCATCGCCGGGATGACCGAAAGCGAAATGTCGGAAGAACTCACGCTGCCGTGGGGCAAAGCGACCAAGGCCGATACCATGCTGATGCCGTACTGGAACGTCGTTTATCATATCGGCCAGATAAGCTATATTCAGCTTATGCTCGGTGATACGGACATGCACTAAATCCCCTCATCCGGGCTGTGGGAGAAGCCCTGCTGCCTCAGCCGGCCAGCACTTCGATGCCGGCGTCTCGATAAGGCTTCAGGGTTTCTTCCGGCGCAGCGGAATCCGTCACAAGGTGTGTAATGGATGAAAGCTGCGCGAATACGAAGGGAGCAACCGTTCCAAGCTTGTCCGATGCCGCAACGGCTACGACTTGCCGCGCACCATGGATCATTGCCGCTTTCACTAGCATGCTCTCGTGTTCCAGCACACATAGACCGACCTCAGGATGGATGCCGTTAAGCCCGAGGATGCAGACATCCGCGTTTATCGCTCGAAATTCCGCTACTGCCTGAGCGCCCACAGTGCACCGGGCCTCTTTAAACAACCGGCCGCCTATACCTATCACTTCCACTGCCGAATGCGCCGAGAGTGCGTCCAGCACGGGCACGCTGTTGGTGAGAATGGTGGCCCGGAAATCAGGCGCCAGCTGCTGTGCGACCCGAAGCGCCGTCGTGCCGCTGTCGATCACGATCACCTGATCCTGCTTGAGCAGCCTGGCGCACACCACTGCGATCGCAGACTTGGCGGCATTGGATTCTCGCTCCCGCGAATGGTACGAGATAACCGTGGGCGCCGGCTGCGCAAGCGCGCCGCCATGCACGCGCTGCAAGAGCCCCGTGGCAGCCATCTCATTCAAATCCCGCCTCACAGTATCTTCCGAGATTTGTAGAGCCTCACTGAGCTCACTCGCGACGACTTTTCCTTCCCGGCGCAATAGCGCGAGTATATTGCGATGGCGTTCTTCCTTAAGCATGCTTTATTTTGCACTTTTCTGCATGAATTTGCACTATACATCACGAATTGCCTTGATATTTGCGTTTTTACACATCATACTCCATCCTGCAAGACGCCCATGAAAGGCAACATAATGTCCGCATCCGTTCCCCTGTTCTTCGAGCCGAACCGCGTGTGGCGCTGCTATACAGGCGGCGCGCTTCTAGATTCGTTTCTGGATCACGCGCCGGCCCAAGACACGCATTTTCCGGAGGACTGGTTGGCATCGTGCGTGCGGGCCGTCAACGGGGAACACACTCAGGGCCCGAACGAGGGACTGTCGCGCATTCGCGGAACAGACGAAACTCCGGGTCCATTTCTGCGCGATATCATTGAATCAGACCCTGAAGCATATCTGGGCGATGATGCTCCGATGGGTCTGCTCTGCAAGTATCTGGATTCCGCTGTCCGCCTCCCCATCCAGTGTCACCCTGATCGAGAGTTCGCGCGCCTCCATTACGGAAACGAACACGGGAAGGCCGAATCGTGGCTGATCCTCGGGACGCGAGAAATCAACGGAGAAGCGCCGTACCTTCTGATGGGTTTCAAGCCCGGCATCCGGCAGGCGGAGTTCGAGCGCGCTGTCTTCGAGCAGGACATTCCCGCTATGGAAGCGATGCTTCATCGAGTTCCTGTGAAGCCCGGCGAAGTCTATTTCATCCCCGGACGGTTCCCGCATGCCATCGGCCCCGGCGTTTTCCTGCTGGAAGTTCAGGAGCCGTCAGATTGGGTGGTGCAGCCGGAACGATATTGCGCCGGTCAAAGGCTCTCGGACGCCGACATGTGGGGGCCACTCGATCCTGCAGTGGCCCTAAAGTGCTTCATCTATGAGGGAGAGACCGTCGAACAGATCCGCAAACGGCTGCAGAAGCATCCTACACACCTCCTAAGCGCCGATGAAGGGTCGCTCACTCGTTTGATCGGTTCGGAGACGACCGCGTGCTTTGGCGTCGACCATTTACACGTTGCCGGGGAGTTTACCCTGGAGCATTACGCGCCCTACTATCTGGTCGTCATAACATCCGGCAGGGGCAGCGTAGCCTGGAATGGCGGAGAGAGCGGTATCGGCAAAGGAGACGTATTCTTTGTGCCGCACGGCGTGCGCAGCTTGAAGTTTCATGCGGACGGCGAGCCACTTAAGGCATATGTCTGCCTGCCGGGGGAGCCAGGGGTATCTACATGCCGCTAGCAGCTTTTCCAAAATGTTTCCTGGACGCCCTGTGCGTCCACCATACAATGACTGTCGAGCAGTGGATCGACATGGCGGCCGATCAGCTGGATATCGACGGCCTTGAGTTCTACTGGGGATTCACGCCGTACGAAGATACCGAAGCGTTGAAAAGCCTGCGCCTGCGGATTGCAGATCGTGGTCTGACGATGCCGATGATGTGTTATTCGCCGGACTTCATCCAGCCCGATCCGGCCGCACGCGCACAGCAGATCGAGGGACAGAAGCGCGCCATTGAGGCGACTGCAGCCCTCGGCGGCACCATGTGCCGCGTCCTGAGCGGCCAGCGCCGGTCAGATGTCTCACGGCCGGACGGCGTAAAGATGGCGGCGGAGTCGATTGCGGCCTGTCTGCCGCATGCCGGGCAGCATAGCGTCGTCTTAATTCTGGAGAACCACTATAAGGATGGCTACTGGCAATATCCGGAGTTTGCTCAAAAGTCGGATGTCTTCCTGGAGCTTTTGAATGCGATACCGCCTTCGCCCTGGTTCGGCGTCAATTTCGATCCATCCAATACGATCATTGCCGGTGAGGATCCTATTGCCCTGCTGGAAGCCGTTAAGCGCCGCGTGGTGAGCATGCATGCGAGCGACCGTTTCTTTGAAGGCGGCACGCTGGAGGACCTTCGCAAACAGGAAGCCCATCCGCAGCAAGGGTATTCGTCGATCCTGAAGCATGGGGTTATCGGCCGTGGCCTCAACGACTACGACAAAATTTTCTCCATTCTCAAAGGCGTGGGTTTTAACGGATGGATCAGCATCGAAGATGGACAGGATCCTAAAGCGGGCATGGAACATCTCCGCCTCTCCGCTGAGTTCCTGCGGGACAAGATGCGAGAACACGGACTTAAATAGAGGTAAGACACCATGAAGACGATCGTGCAGATCTCTCTGGATGTAGCCAACATCCCTGAAGCCATTGAGACGGCGGAGATGGCAATGCGGGCCGGAGTGGACTGGCTGGAGGCAGGCACGCCTCTGATCATCGCCGAGGGCATGAACGGTGTCCGCGCTCTGCGAGAACGGTTTCCGGACGTGCCCATTGTCGCCGACCTCAAGACCATGGACGGCGGCTGGCTGGAAGCGCAGATGATGGCGCAGGCCGGCGCAACCCATGTCGTGGTGATGGAGCGCGCACACCCGGAGACCATCAAGATTGTCGTGAAAGCCGGCCGGGATTTCGGCGTGCGCGTAATGGGAGACAATCTGGGCGCGCCCGACATGGTTGCAGCGGCCAAACGGCTGGAAGACCTGGGCTGCGACTACGTGATCCACCACATCGGCTATGACGAGCGCCGCGGCATCGTCGCAAGCGGCGGCGTCTGCCCAAGCCCATTGGATCAACTGCGCGAAATCACGAAGGCTGTAAAGGTTCCGGTGCAGGCTGTAGGAGGATTGAGCACAGAACAGGCGATGAGGACACCCGAATACGGCGCTCCCCTCGTCGTGCTGGGCGCCCCACTGACCATCGACGCCGACGCATTCAAAGCGGCAGGCGGAGACATTGAAAGCAAGCTGCGAATGATCTGCGATGCCGTGCATGGATATGGAGATGTTGGTCCGGCAGGACGGGATTAGGAGACAAACACAATGACAGCAACGATGCCGGGTGTCGTAAATTATGGACAGGAGCCGCTGTCGGTGGAGTGGCGCGAGGTGCCGGTCCCAACGATCGGCGACGAGGATGTGCTGCTGGAGGTGCGGGCAGTGGGCGTCTGCGGCAGCGATTTGCACCAGTACCATGGCAAGCAAAGCTGGAAGGTCAACTACCCCGTGGTGCTGGGACATGAATTCGCGGGAGTCGTTGCCGAATCAGGTGCGCGCGTTCGCAATTTCCATGTGGGAGATCGCGTCGTCAGCGAAACCGCAGCTGTGCTCGATATGGCTTCGCCATTCTATCGATCGGGACAGTACAATCTCGACCCAAACCGGCTCGGATTTGGATATGGAGTAAACGGCGCGATGACGAAGTATGCGCGCGTGCCGGAACGCTGCCTGCACCGCCTTCCTGATGTTCTTCCCTTCGAAAAAGCGGCTCTGACTGAACCCTGCTGCGTGGCCTACAACGCGACTTGCGTCAACTCGCATATCCGGCCGGGAGACAGCGTGGTCATCATCGGCCCTGGACCTATCGGTCTGCTTTGCGCTCTCATGGCGAAGCTTTCCGGCGCAAATCCACTTATTGTCGTGGGTATCCCCGCCGATGCTCGCCGCCTGGAAGCCGCGAAGCGTGTGGGCGCGACACTGACTCTTGGCGCTGCGGGCGAGAACGTGGCTGAACAGATAAAGGCGCTTGGCGACGGCTACGGCGTGGATGTCGTCATAGATGCCGCCGGTATATCGGCGACGCTGGCGCTGGCGCTTGATATCGTCCGGCCGGGTGGTCAGGTAACCAAAGTCGGCTGGGGACCGCAGCCCTATGGCGCTTCCCTCGATCCGCTCGTGCAAAAGGGAGTGACGCTGCAAGGAAGCTACAGCCATAACTGGCCGATGTGGGAGCGGGTCATCGGAATGCTGGCAAGCGGACAGATCGACCTGGACCCGATCCTTGGGCGAGTAGCTCCTCTGCCGGAATGGAAGTTGGTCTTCGAAGAAATGCACCGCGGCGATATCGTAAAGGCGGTACTGATTCCATGATCCCTCTTCTCCCCAAGTTCGGGGTCAGCGAGTTTACCACCTGGCCCTGGTCGTTCGAACAGGATGTCGAAAACTACGCGCGTCTGGGCGTAAACGCCATCGAAGTCTGCGAGTTCAAGCTCGATCCGGAGCGGTTTGCCGATCAGCTTGCGCTCATTAAAGACACAAGCCTGGCGATCACCTCCGTTCAGCCGCGCCTGCATTCGCTCTTTCCCGATGCGCCGCGGCCGGAGCCGGCGGCCCCGGCTGATCGCATGGGCTTGTTGAGGCAAACGATCGCCCGCTTCGCACAATGCGGTTGCGCCGAGGGCACAGTTTTCGTAAGCATCACAGGAGCAGTTCCGGCCGCCGATTTCCGCAGCGCCTATTCGACTGCCGTCCGCGAATACAAAGCTCTGGCACAGTACGCCGCCGATCATGGAGCAAAAGTGGCGCTGGAGCCGCTCAATCCGATATTGATGAATGCCGATACCTTTGTCTGCGCGATTCCCGATGCGCTCAGGATCATACAGGAAGTCGATACGCCCAATTTCGGCATCTGGCTGGACGTGTGGCATATCTTCCAGGATGCAGCCGTGCTGCGTCACATCGAAGACTGCAGAGGGAAGGTCTTCGGGGCGCATGTCAATGACTGGCATACGCCTCGCTGCTTCGGCGATCGTATAGGAATTGGCGACGGCGAGATTGCCCCTCTTCTACCCGGCCTGCTGAAGGCGATCGCAGAGACGGGCTATACGGGGGCATACACGCTGGAGATCTTTTCCGAAGATCACCTGCCGGATTCGCTCTGGCGCGGAGATATGAACGCGACAATCACGCGAAGCCGAGCAGCGTTTGAAGCGGCATGGCAGGACGCATGGGCGGCATCCCGGGAGGCAACAAAATGAGTGGAAGGCTGCAGGATGGAGTGGCGCTCGTTACCGGTTCGACAACCGGAATTGGAGAGGCTATCGCAAAGCGGTTTGCCTCGGAAGGCGCGCGCGTCATGATACATGGCCTCTCCGAAAACGATGCGCAGACCGTTGTAAAAGGGATCCTGGACAGTGGAGGCAAGGCGGATTACATGATCGGTGATTTAAGCGATCCCAACGTCTGCCGCGACATAATTGACGCCGTTCTGAAGCGTTTTGGGAAGCTCGATATCCTCGTCAACAACGCTGCATCCATCGTACGCAGCGATCTGGACACGACCACGGTAGACCTGTTCGACCACACCATGGCTGTCAATGTGCGCGCTCCCCTGCTCTTGATTCAGGCTGCACAGTCAGCCCTCAAGCAAACTCATGGCGCGATTCTGAATATAGGGAGCGTCAACGGCTACTGCGGAGAGAAGAATCAGCTCGCCTACGCTATCAGCAAGGGCGCTCTAATAACACTATCCCGCAATCTGGCCGATGCCCTCGGGCCGGACGGCGTGCGTGTGAACCACTTCAACCTTGGCTGGGTGCTTACAAAGAACGAATATGCCCTTAAATGCCGCGAAGGCCTGCCTGAAGATTGGCCCGACAAGCTGCCGCTAAGCAGCGCGCCGTCGGGAAGTCTGATCAGCCCCGAAGAGATCGCCAACTTCGCTCTTGCCTTTGTCGAACCCGGAGGCGGCCCCATCAGCGGATCCATTGTCGATCTTGAGCAGTACCCAATGATCGGACGCAATCCGCCGAAGAATGTGAGCTAGGGCAGCTTCACCGCTGCCGCAAAAGCCAGGTCCGGATCTCCACGGCGCAGCATCGTCTCGCACAGTGTTTTGACACTCGGAGCAAGTTTGCGCCGGAACGATTTCCCGTCGATATTAAAGGTAACCGATTTTCCGAAATCGATCAACCTGCTGTCCAGAAGCGCCGTGACATCGCCGCCATTTGCGGTAGTGATTGTGACGGTATTGTCGCGGCACGTCGCATCCAATTCGCGCTGTTTGGCAGGCGTATCCGTGCGAAGCCAGTAGAAGTCGTGGATGACGTCGTCGGTCATGAGCCATGTCACCTCGCGTGGGACCGCGTTGCGCACGGCGGGATACATCACGGCGACCTTATCGCGGTCGTTCAGTGCCGGATGCTCCACGCCTTCCGCGATATCCACCGCGACAGGATAGATATCGCTTCGATCGCCGCGCAGGGCAACGATGTCGTCCGCGAACTTCTTATCGCGGTCGAGGCGTCCGTATGCTGTATCCAGGCCGCCCACCATGCAGGTGAAGACGACGCTACGCAGCGTCTTGCCGGTCGTTTCGCCGTCCGTGGGAGCGCCCGCGGATGCATGGATGGCGGCAAACAGGTCCGGCTCTTTAGGGCCGATGGCGAACGCGCCGTATCCGCCGTGAGAGTAGCCCATGATGTAGACCTTGTTCGGGTCGACATCTCCGTAGACTGTAAACTGCCGGATCAGATTGGCGATCAGCGGATACACATAGACGTCATAAAAGCCGTTCCAGGTATCGTTTGGCGCGCGCAGGGCAAGGTACTGGTAGCCACCGGCCTCGGGGTGTTCTTTGTAGTGGGTTCGCATGATCTCCCACTGGCTGTCGTTCACTTCCTTGGGAGCGCCGCCTCCGCCGTGCATGGCGATAAAAAGCGGCCACCCTCCTGCGGGCCGCGTGCCGACGGTCTTGAGGATATATGGGCTCAGGTATTCCTTGAAACGAACCTGGTGGGCATCAAAATCCTTGCGGGCGTCGTCATGGATTGCAGGGGCTGCCTTGTAGGCATCCCAGGCAGCCTTGCGCACGGCGGGTTCGTTGTTCCGGAGCATCCTGTCAAAGTCTTTGGGGAACTTCCACGACGCCTGCTGATCGGGCGGCGCCGCAAAGTAATCCGTGAAGGATTTGGTCAGCTTCGCCTGGTCGTCCGCAGACAGATCTTTCCACTTATGTTTCGGCTCAAGCCGGATCTCCACAAGTGACGATGCAATCTTCCCCGGCGCAAACGGCTGCTGCACGACCTGATCGCCATTCGTGGCGGTGATCTCGTAGACGCGGCCGGCGGGCAAATCGAATGTGAGGAAGTTGTTAAGGTCGGAGGTCTCTCCCTTGCTCGTTCCCGTCAGGAACGGCGGACCCGATACGATATCGCGAACCATCACCGGCAATTCGACGCGCTTGCCTTTTGCATCGACAACCTTTACTTCCAGCTTGACCGTATTGGCATCGGCAGTCAAAGATTTCGCGTAACGATCGGTGACATTGACCGCAGGCACGATCCGAGATTCCGGCGCCCATACCATCGGGAAATACTGAGCGGACTTCTTGAAGCTGGATGCGTAGATAGCGTGCTCGGGCACATCACGCAGCGCCTTGCCGGCGTCATCGGCGAACCAGCCGTGGTCGAGGCCTGCGGCATCCGGCTCGGCCGCGCCGACATAGTGCCAGCCGTTGTCCCAAATTTCCACCCAGGTATGGTTGCCGCGCATGTTCGTCCACATGGGCGTTCCCGCCACACGGGCAGGAATGCCGACTGATCGGCAGGCGTCGGCAAGGAGGATAGATAGGCCCGAGCAGCTTGCGATCCCACTTGCCATCGTCTCGGCCGGAGCTTGATTGGGCTTGGCTCGCTCTGTGGAATATTTCACCTTCACCAGAGGAAAAAGCTTCTCATTCAGCTTCATCGCTGCCTCGCCGGGAGTCTGGCAACCCTCGATCAGCGGAGCGGCCTTCGCCCGCAGATCCGCGCGCCAATCTTCTCGTTTTTCGTCCAGACAGGCATATGGCAAAACGTCGTTGAGGAAGATATCGTCAGGAAGTCTTACTTTCCATGGGGCGGCATCCAGAGCATCATAGGCCAGTGTGACATTGCCGAGCAGCATGGCAGGTTGGATATTTTCCAGGTCCTCATCCGGCATATTCGCGATCAGGAATTCCAGGCCGGGCCGCCGATTTTCAGGAATACTGCCGAGCGCCGCTTCTAATCCGGCGCGATTGGCGCCGGAACGCGCCAATGCAGACTGCACTGCGGCCGGCCAGGGTTGTGACGCCGCCTGAGAGACAGTTTGCGTGAACGCGCACAGGGAGACGACCAGACACAGAATGAGGGAGAGATACATCCGTTATGCTTTCTCGAAATTCGTGGCGCAGGCAAATGCTCAGCGCAAAGTCAATGCGCCCCAAGCCGATGCTGCGCGGCTGCCGGCGCGCAAAACACATCGTGATCCCCCACAGCGTCGTGAGGTCAGCTATTATTGCCTGCGCATTCGAAAAGATCCTTCAAAAGGAGCCATGACGCCAGATAAGGCCGTAGTAATCGAAGGGGTATCCAATTTCGCATATGGAAACAGGAGCAATTATTTAAACATTTTGCGAAGTGTGCTATTATCATCGCCATATGCCGAAACGAGAGAAGACAACTTCAACGGAAAAAGAGATCGCCGAAATGTTCAGGGCGCTCGGCGATCCGACACGACTGCGAATATTCCGGTTTCTACTGCAGCGATGCCATCCCGTGACTGTGGAAGACGGCGAAAAGAAATGGATGGCCATCGGCCCGACCGTCGGCGAGGTATGCGCGGCTGTGTCGGATTCAAAAAAGATCACGGCCAAAGTATCGCACCATCTCAAAGAGATGCGCCTCGCCGGGGTGATTGAAATCAACAGGCAAGGCAAAAACATGATCTGCGGAATATCTCAGAAGGCAATCGACCAGATGACGATTGTGCTGGGCAATGCCGGAGCGGCAGCGCTTGAGAGCGGCACGCCATTCGCAGATGATCAACCAGACATTCAATCCATGATCGATAGCGCTGAGGAAATCGATGGCGCAGAATTAATCGCCGGCGCGCATGAGCAAGCGACGTAGACATTCCCCGGCCGCCGGTGGTATCACAAGAGTGTATTGCCGCTTTGCCACGCGGCGACGACGGAAGGATATTATTGTATGCGATTGCTGCCGCGCGAAGAGAAGTTTTTTGACCTGTTCGACGAACTGGCCGCATGTCTTGTTCAGGGCGCGGGAATGCTTGAAACCGTCCTGGGCGACTACGATCAGCGCGAGGAAATGCTGGCAAAAATGCTCGAACTTGAGCACAAGGCCGACAGCTTCGTGCATGAAACGATGGACCGACTCAACAAGACGTTTGTGACGCCCCTGGACCGTGAAGACATCCATGCGCTGGCGCATGTTATGGACGACGTGCTCGACTATACGCAGGCGGCGCTCGACGGTATGCTGCTGTACGACATCGACCGCCCGATCCCGAAGAGCGCAGAGATCTCCAACCTGCTGAAGCGAAGCACCGAACAGGTTCGCCTGGCTGTACAGGGACTGCGAAACTTCGGGAACATCCGCGGCATTCTCGATCCGTGCGTCAAGATCAACGAGCTTGAGAATCAGGCGGATATGGTTAATCGAGAAGCCCTTCGCAGCCTATTCCGTGACGGCTATGACGCCATCACGATCATGAAATGGCGCGAAATCTACGACTCCCTGGAAACGGCCGTGGACCGCTGCGAAGACGTCGCCGATGTACTGGAAACGATTGCCGTCAAGAATAGCTGAGAGAGGCCGGCGGTTAAAACCACGCCTATATTTGAGTATGCCTTCGGCATAAACCCACCTGAGTGGGCTCCTGTCTGTGTCGCTCCGCGACGATATTAAAATCATCGCGAAGCGATACCAGCAGGAGTCTACGCAGGTGGACTTACAACTAACGGTTGTCTCAACCTAGCCGCGGTTAATGCATTTTGCCAAATTAATGACGTAATTTCGTGCAGACACCTACACCAGGGCGCCTCCTAAAGCCCCTCTCCTTCGGAGGGTGTCCATAAATAATGTTCCCCCTCTTTCGAGGTTAGGCATGATATTGCGTCGATGGACGCGAATTTACTGACATGGCCCATAGCTATCGTCACTATAGTCCGGAACAATGTTATCTG
>Ga0105237_10000490_pt1 | contig 56190 bp, 69 predicted proteins | sample KBSC24metaG_FD_81520 | JGI IMG/M metagenome (GOLD analysis project Ga0105237, IMG submission 81520) | Corn rhizosphere microbial communities from Kellogg Biological Station, Michigan, USA - KBS C2-4 metaG | ecosystem: Host-associated > Plants > Roots > Rhizosphere > Soil | place: Michigan, USA... | reverse complement strand
GTTGGTGTTGGCACAGGCTCCGGTGTTGGTGTTGGCACGGGTTCCGGCGTTGGTGTTGGCACAGGCTCCGGCGTTGGTGTTGGCACGGGTTCCGGCGTTGGTGTTGGCACGGGTTCCGGCGTTGGTGTTGGTTCAGGCTCAGGGATTAATTCTGACTCTTGGGGTTCGCCTGTTGCCGTTCTTGTGGCAACAAACGCACCTTGTTGTGACCAAAACACAAAATCCGGATGCGCTCTTATCAATTCATACTGCTCTAGAGTAACAGTATTTGAACCGGGTTTCAATTGAATGTGATCGAGCAATATTGATTTGTCATCTGCTAGAGGTAATGTGTATTTTTCCGGATAAAAAAATACTATTCTTTTGGTGCTGCTTTCGGTCATGATTGTTTGAAGTTTTAGAAACTAAAAAAGTTAATTACAATTGTACTAAAATTAAACCATTTTAAAAAGCCTTGTGTTAAAGTTGCAGTTGGCAATTGTCGATCGGGTAGATTCAGATACGGCAAAGGGTGATACCGATCGCCCTTTTTTTGTTAATACACTTTACATCAAGCTAATATGAATTCTCAAAACTCAAACAAGCGCCAATTCTTAAAAGAAGTTTGTCGGCTCTATGTCAGAGAGTCAGTTATCAATCGTCAAAGATGGATGATAGACAGAAAGCTTTACAAAACTTCTGGCGCTCCCGGCTTGTTATGGTATACTATAAAGCTAGTGACAGAACTATCAACCATGAACAAGCAAACTAGAGATGAAATTCTTGCTGAAATTGCAGCAAACAATAACAAAATTGCTGAAAACAACAAGAGAATTAGCGAAAATGAGGCTAAAGAAAAGGCAAACATCATTCGGCAAAAACAAATTAAAATATTGTTAGCAGTTTCAAAGCTTAAAGAATACGAGTTAAAATTAGACGTAAATACAGATATATCTATATGTTCAGAACAGGATTTTGAACGTTATATGAGGTCTAGAAACCGACTAGACAAAGCGTTGGCAAAATTGACTAAAGCAGCCATTATTTACAATGTTAGCGCCCTAAAAAATTTGACCGTCCAAATTGGCGATCGGTTTTTGACTTTTCCTGTGTGGCGCAGATACGACGCAATTCCTTTTACCGCAGAAGATGAAAAACTTTTAACAGCAACAAAAGGGGAAAGTGTCAGGGCTTTAAACAAAGCTTTAGAATCTATTCCCAGACTACTTTATGCCCGAGAGTATTTAATATCAACTCCTCTATCAGAGGAACCTGTTTTGTTAGTAACAAAAAAATCAAGTAGTTCTGAGTTTGCGGTCTATACCTCTTTAAGCACTTGGATAGATATTGAAGTGCTACCCGTTAAATTTGCCAATGAACGCGCCTTGATGCTTGATATACAGGAATCTCGGAGTATGTTTCATTCAACTCCCCAACCAAAAGATACGATCAAAGTGCTTACAATTCGAGTTAGTATGTATGAGGGATTTGAGCAAAGAATGAACACATTCTCGCCGTTACCTACAATGATATTTTTATTGTTCTGGGTGACTCCTATCCCCACTTCCGACCTGCTATAATAGGTGCATAACGTCATGTCAAAGCCCGACTATCCTGCTTCTGTCGGGCTTCCTTTATTCATTCCCAGCGCTGGGAATGATTAATTTATCGGAGTTTCATTGACTATAAAAAAGCTGAGGTCTGAGGTCGGAGTCCCGTCCTCTGGGCATTGTTCAAAGTTGAAATATAAAGCTACCCGAATATCAAGCATCCGAGTGTCATCACCCTTTTGAGGGGTTTCGTTACACGTTACAATGCTTCCCGGTTTTAGTGCGCCGCTTTGATAGTAACGCACCCGGACTTCCTCAATTCCGATCCATGTTGCAAGCTTGGCGTCCTCTAAAAACTCTTCCCGCGACGAAGTTTTTGGATAGTCCCCCTTTAACCATCTAGTGTCCCCTAGTTTCCAAACCGCTCGGATCAAATCGTCAAGTGTACGCCCCTTAATATTGAACAAGATTTGCTTGTCGTGGGGAGTAAATAACAAACCTCGACTGTAGTGGTAGCCGATCGCGTGTACAAACTCATCCCCAATGAGAAAAGACTCAATTTTAAGCGCCGACACACCCGCCTCTAAGGCTGTATTTATCAATTTTTGTCTAGCCCTATAGTAGGGCTTATAAACTCTCTCAGAACGCTTTCTTTTGATTTCAACCAAAGCGTTAGCAATCTCTGGAGCAAACATCGATTCGCTGTCTAGTCCTTCCGATTTGCACACTTGATGCGCTAATTTTACCCACTGTCGCGCTTGTTCTTTAAATTCTGGCGGTACGTTGCCCATTGCAATATTGGCATAACCATACCGAAAGGCAAACACCAATAAATCCTCTAAATCTTTGTTTTTTTCTAACAGTTCTCTGCGGAAATGTTCGATCCGAAAACAATACTTTAAAATGTCGCGCTGCCGTCCGATCGGCTCAGGTAATTTATACATGGTAAAACCTAAATATTGAGTGTTGCTGTTTACACTATAGCATGATGCAAACAGCACGATCGGACAGTTTAAAATTTGATAATCCGAATATATACCCTCATTCCCAGGGCTGGGATTAAATTGACAGTTAATAAGTTCTAAAAGTAAATGCTGATTTGGGGCAACTTTTATACTTTTAACTTGTAAAGCTTGCCCCTTGTAAATATTTATTTTTTCGTAAGGCAAAAGCTCGCCCGAGGGGGCAAGTCTGCTTTTTAACACGGTTGCTACTTTTGCTTGTATTGTCATTTTTTTGGTTTGGGTGAGGGAGAGAGAAAAGGCGTAGGCGGTGCGATCGGATTCTCTAAAGTGCTGTGGTAATTTTCTAGCTGCTTGCTGATCGCTGGGTTCGATCTTAACAGATTTAATTTTGCTGGATACCCGTAAATTTCGCCAATTAAGCCGTTGCAGAGGTTGTCAAACTCCATATCTGTAATCCTTCTTTGAAACACGACAGCGGCTAAATTTTGGCTAACTCCGAGCTTGATCAGCTCTGGTGTGACGGGAAATTGTATTGCTACAATCCGACGATCGTACCGAACCTGTTGTTCGTAACACCAACCACGGGCCCGAATAATTCGAGGCGACACTAACTGGGTAATTAACTCCTGGGAGCTAGCTACTTGCCACATTAAATAAACTGAAGCAACCATAGACACAATGCAGGTCAAAAAAAGAAGTTTTCGACCAGAATTAACAATACTTAGTAACCGCTCAACAGCGGACACGATCGCGTTTAACAGCGCGATAATTGCTTCAACCATTTTACTTCTGCTAAACACATACACATCCTAAATTCATTTATCTAGTGCTACAAATAAGATCCGGACGTTTAACGATAAAAGCCAGCGGGCGGTGGTTTGGGGTAGACCGCTCGCTGGCGGGCATCTCAAAGTAATTGAGAAGTTTAAATTATAGCTCAAACAGCAGATTCGGGTGGCGCTTCTGGCGGGGAAGTATCTTTCCAAGTGCGACCGCTCAATATTGACTTTATGGCTGTTTTCGACATTTTAAAACGCAGGGCTAGTTCAGCAGTCGTTAGTCCTTGCGAACCTAAGATTCTGATTTCTTTGACCTGTTTTTCTGTCAATTTTGCATTCGGGTGATTTGCTCTAGTTCTTCCACTTGTTCGATAATTGTTGATTGGTTGCTTGTTACTGGGGCTTGTCGAGTGCTTCATGGCGATCGCCTCAATTAATTTGATTGTATTTACACGCAATTATTAACACTATGTTAGTATAAATCAGTGCATCAAGCTTACTAAAAGTAGATGCACTGCCCGGTGCAATTGTTGTATCAATGGGATTCCTTCTTGCAATCCCATTTTTATTATTAATAAAATGGCTAATTATTCAGTACAAGCAATATGGGAGTTCCCTGCTCCTTTGCTTTTGACAACTCAACAATCGGCGTCAGAAATAAATCAAAGGTATCAGGCTGTTGCAAATTGTGCCGAATATTTGCGCGTACAGGCAGTTAGCTTGCGAAACGGAGCGACCGCCCTACTTGCCGAATTAGACGCCGCGATCGCCAATTTAGCAGCGCAAACAACAACATTTAACAACCTGGCAATTGATGCCGGAAACAAAGCGACAACTGCTAACAGTTTGCAGGCTCAGGCAGCCGGAGGGGTCACACGTTTAGCTACAGCCAACACAGGAGTTACCGCAGCCCGAGCCAAACTTACAACAGCAGAATCAAACGCAAACGGGATTATTGCCAACGGCTTAACAAAAGTCGGCACTAACCTCGATCAAATTGCTGCGGCTATACCTGCAAATCCCGGTATTTTGGGCGTCAACTCTACCGGAGTTTGGACTTGGTACTCAGCCCCATCCGGTACTTCCTTTGTGATAGAATTTCAAGTTTTTTCGATGGAATACGGGCCCTCGTCTAATGGCGGTGCTGTAACTGCTGGTTGGAATTTGGGAGACATCAATAAAGCTTTTTATGGCAATTTCCGCAACGCGATCGGATTCCCCGAAGATGTGGTCGATGAGGCTAATAAACGATTGAGATTAAACAATTATTATCATTATTGCCAAATGATAATAATTGGTTCAAATACTGACACAATGCGCGCTCAAATGTTACTTGATGGCAATCCTTACGGGAGATCATTGAGTACGCAGATGGCACTAGACACTAACACAAATGTACTCAGACATTTTAATCAAGACTCTATTGTTGATGTAGGGTTAACCGCATCTGCGGGATCTTTTTTGCAGTATCAAACTCATCACGGCGCGGCAAATCCGGCGATCGCCACAGCAGGGCGGGGAGTGTCTAACGGGAAAGGTTACAATAATACTTATATGTGCGGATACATTTGGAGATTGAGGAACACTTAAGATATTCCCAGGGCTGGGAATTGATGTTAAATTGATGAAGGTCTAAAGCTAAAAAACAATGACAACATCGAGTCCAAAAGTAACAAAAAAAGGTCTTAAGGCATTAAGCAAAAGCCCTCGCGAACAAACACCAGCCGAACGCAGACAAGCGCTGCGAACTCAACAAGCGCTAAAACATAAGCAGAAAATAGAAAAAGAAAAAGCAGCAGCAGAAAAAAAACGAATACAAGAGGGATTAAAAAAGTTTAATAAATCTTTAGGAAGTTATACCGGAATCAAGCGGTTAGCATATAGAGTTAAGCTGTTTTGGTTGATTCCGGGAAGCCGACCAAAGAGGTTTTATCCTCTAAGACAAGCAATTGATTTAAGAGAGTTTGAGTTATTAAAAGCAGCAACAATTGCTCTAGCAAAACAATGCTTTGATGACAAGGGATACGGTCTTAAATACGGTGATGAAGCAACAAAGGTGTGGTTATTGTTAGATAGCCCACCACCGGGTTCTAGGAAAGCAAACATTGCCGCATCATGCCGTGCTTTTGCTGACATGGTATTGGATGGCGAAAGGGACTTAAATTTGCGTAGTTCCGTCAAAAAACCTAGTTCCGTCTAGGAGTATGGCTGAGAAACTTTGGACGCCTGTTAAAACCCGACCGACAGGTTTAAAAAAGTTTATGATTGCCAGGACTTCACTGAGATCGAAAACTTGAACGATTTGCACTTGGAAAGTCCCGGCAACCCCGCTGGGATTTTCAATTAAATTGATAGTATAGCCAAAGATTTCAAGCGGGCGGGTAACGGAATAAACTGTCCCGGCTAATCTCAGCAACCCCGGTAATTCACGCAAGAACGCTCGTTGAGTTGCAATAGGAAGCCTAGCAGCGAAAGGCGCGATCGTGGGGACAAACGCTCCGATCGCGGGCAATACAAAGCTATCTGCCTCATCCCTCCAAGCAAAAGATTCGGTTGTCGTTTCTTCCCAGATTATCTCGACGAACCACTTGCCCCGCGCGTCCGCGTAAGCCGGGGGTAATAAATTAATTGCCTCTTGTTTGTCCATAAATTTATACTGCTGCGTTAGTGTCCATGCGCCGCCAATTAGTCCCATCGCTATAGACTAGCATATTGATATCTGACCTAAAGTAAATTGCTCCGGGTAAAAAAGAAGCGCCAGAAAAGTTTGAAGTGCCACCACCAGGACGCAAAGTGCCGTTAGTTAGAACGTTACCCGAGGCGGTATGTTCTAACACATTACCGTCACTTAAATTATCGTTGTGGTGTCTTATTTGGATGTTGCCATTGTTGGCGATCGTAATGCTTTTAACCCTGTTATTAGCACTAGCAGAACCATTAACAATCCATATTCTAGGAAAACCATTGGCATCTACCGATTGCCAAATTCCTGTTGTCAAATCGGGAGGGCTACCACCTTTGACAGTGATGCCGCTATTAAAAAGTTGAGCTTGTGTAAAAGTTTGGGCGATGTCCAGATATGCCACATTAGTGGGCATATAAAGAGCGGAAATTTTACTGTTAGCCCCCAAAGGAGCAATGCCAGAAGCCGCGCCAATTTGGGAAGTAGAAACACCGTTTAAGCTTGCTAGGGTAGGGTAAGTAGGCAAATAGCTTGACGGGACTTTACTGTCGCTCCCAAGCGGTGCAACACCAGAAACCGCGCCGATCGCACTTGTCGGAACTAATGCTGCGATCGCACTGTTAAAAGTGGAAGTAGACACCCCATTTAAGCTTGCTAGCGTGGGGTAAGGTGGTAGATAGGTCAAAGATACCTTGCTATCACTTCCGAGCGGTGCAATGCCACTAGCAGCGCCGATCGCACTTGTCGGAATCAAAGCACTTATTGCGGTGCTAAATGCCGTGTTAGATACCCCATTTAAGCTTGCTAGCGTGGGGTAAGGTGGTAGATAGGTCAAAGATACCTTGCTATCACTTCCGAGCGGTGCAACGCCACTAGCAGCACCGATCGCACTTGTTGGAACTAATAGCGCGATCGCAGCATTAAATGTCGCATTTGAAACATAATCGCCACCCCCGCCGCTTATTGGTGGCAAGAAAGTCGCAGGGACTTTTCCATCAGCACCCAAGGGAGCGACTCCAAACGGGATGCCCCGGCTACTTGATGGGATGCCTCCTAGATTTAACAACGCCAACGACGCCTCATCGGCGTTTGTTCCTCCCTCTCTAATTGACAATACTCTGGGACGCAAATTGTAATCGTCCCCACCTGTTTGAGTCAGATTTGTCGGCTGTTTCCAACTATTTGCAAAAGGATCAAAAACCCGTCCCGCCTCAAGTTTTGCCCCGTCAGTTTCGGGGAAATTTTCAGCCAATGCCTTCAGATCGTAGCGCCATTTATAAAGCGGAATTGCGCCATCGGGGAGGTTTGACGGCTCGCATTGTTTCAATTGAAATCTAGTTTTATACTTTCCGCCATCCCATTCCTGGGCGACGTTTCCAACTGCAAAATAACCTATAAATTTTTTATTCCAATATACTTTTTTACTGCCTTTATAGGGCTTAAATTCTGTGCCTTTAGTCACCACATCTATAGTTGCCGGATCGTTGTTGTCAGTAACTATAGGAAGGGCGAAAAGCCTGGCGATCGTGTTGCTATATGCTCCGCCCACCCTAAACGATTCAGATTCTAATTCGGTTTTACCAATTATTAACATACATTCACAAAATAGTTGTTGTTATTGTTAGCGTACCTAACTTGGGAAATTGATTGGCTGCTGTAGAAATATTAGCAACTGGGGACACTATGGATACATCCTCAATACCTGCGATCGCCCTCAGCGTTTTTGTAAAGTCAGTTGTTCTGATAGTCGCACCTAGTTTCTGTTTTTCAAGTGCATAAGCGTTTATAGCTGATATAGCCCTAGTACGCAAAGCGATCGGATCGCCGCTGACTGCAATATTTGCGTTAAAGTTCCAAAGCAATTGTGAAGCTGCCGACACCGTGTAAGTGTCGCAGATATTTTTTACTTTTGAGCTATTCAAAAAGTTTTGCAAATTGCTAATTTGCGTACTTGTAGGAGTTCCGGTTTTTGCTAGTAAATACACAGAAATTGACATCGGTGTAGTTGTGTCTGCAATGTTAACGTCCGCCACATCTACGACACTTTTTGCCAAAGCGATAATAGCTTGTTTGTTACCCGCCCCAAATGGGAGAGTATTAATTTCTTCGATATAGCTTTTATAAGCTGTGGCGATCGCTTTCTCAACATCAATTTTACCCCAGCTAGCTATTAATACCAGCACCCGGGCATAACTCCATTCTAGCGATCCAGGGGTCAGAGGTTGCCCGGACAGTTCTTGCCATCGGGTTTCTATTTGTGCTAAAAGTGCAGCTATGTCTAAATCAGTTTGAAATTGTGACACTTATTTTTTTCCCTTTTAAGTTAATAGTAACTTCAGACCCAATAACTTCTACGCTTTCAACGGTAAAATTCAGATATTTGGCAATTCCTGCTTGAATCTGTTCTGCCGGATCGATCGCGTTTCTATCCCAACCGTAGTCCCAGGCAAAGGGTAATTCCCAGGGCTGGGAATTGAGGAACAGAATTATTACTTGCCTCTGAGCTTCAAAACCATCAATAGGTTTATTAATTTGCCCGAATTGCATTATCATCTACAGTAATGTAGTATAGTGGAGTAAACTAATCATAAACTAAAACAATGGGATTAACCAAGCCTGAAGAACAAAAATTTGAAGCTATTAATTGTACTTTACCAAAGGCTGACGTACAACTTGCTAAAGAACTCGGTACAGTCACAAAAGCTGATGGTCGTACCGTTATTAATACTTCTCTCGGTTTTAGAAAAGTATTTGAAACTGTCCGGATTGTTGGAGTGGCAATTTCTGTTTTGGAACAAATTCGTCAAAACCCTAGTAATGCTCAAAAATTAGCGGAATCTTTTTTTGCTACATATTACGGGTCGGCAAAAACCGACAGTTGAGCGTGGCACTCCAAAAATTTTTATTTCCCGTGTCGATCGTGTGCGTAACACGATCGCAAAACGCGGGCTGATTGTCAAACAAAAAAACCGACCCAGCTATCATCTGCCAAGTACCGGGAACCTCTATCGTAAAAAGGCGATTTGCGCTGTTTATTTGGCGCAACTGTTCGCGAGCGGATATCCTTAAGAGGTTTTCATCATCTGCCGTTACACCGCCCCCTCTGTACTCTGTTACAAGCCCGTTTGAAACGCGATCGTCCTCGACCCGAATATAGTCGCGATCGCCAAATAGAATTACTTCATAATCTAAAAATTGATAAACTTGAGAGCCTAAAACGGTTTCGCTTTGCCTCATTAACTCTGTTGATTTAATAGAAAACAACGGTTCTCTTCTTTCCAAATCGAGCAATAAAGTAAAAATTAATTGCCGATTTTCAACTTTGAAAACAGCACCAATTCGAGACGCTAAACTATTAATAAATTCTAAATCTGACTGATTTGTTTGGGCAAGCTGAGAAAATTCTATATCAGGCAAGTCCCGACTAAAAATTGATAGTTTATAACGGTCGGCAATAGTTTTTAGAATTTCTATTAACTTAAATCCTGCATAGTCTTGATCACGTTTAACTTTTAATTGGGTATCTGACAGTGGGAGTCCAGTTGCCCCGATCGTCCTCACCCGATCGCCAGCGACACTATCAATCCGATCGACTTCAAAGATTCCCGCTTTTAGCCTGTATACATTCTCAGACCTTCCTATTTCTAATTCTAATATGTCCTTAGCCGCGATCGGAGCATAACCCGTATCAATTACCGTCAACTCTATATCGGGCGACCCGCCTGTTAGCGGGTCGTTGTATGCCAACTTAACAGCATCAACAACCAAATGGGAGTAATTGAGTTTTATCAAAGGCGGCATAAATTTCTATTCCCAGCGCTGGGAACGATTAATGAAGGGATGCCCGGAAGCATCCCACCGGATCAGCTTGCCTGCTATTGCCCGAGCAACAACATAAGCCACAATGTAACACAGGGACGGGCGATCGTTCAAACGCTCAACAAAAAACGGCTCCAAGGAGCCGCAGTGGGATTTTAACTCTGACGGTTGCTTGATTGCCACCGTCTATATCCCATCATAACACCCAATGAAAAAAGGCGCTTAATAAGCGCCCCAGAACAACAAAGGAAATTTGCGGGTTTTACACCTAACCGCTTATCTCTTATTTGATTATACCATATTACTTCGCCACATTCCGGAAACTTTCAAAAATTGTCCGATCGCCCCGCTCCGATTTTGGGAGTCATTGGTATATTTGTTATTTTATAATATATAGCATAACCTATGACAAGCTAAACTATTACCCCATAAGGGTTTGAGCTTATTTGGAAAAAAGTTCGATTTTTGGGTTGACAGTTCCCTGGATGTCATGCCATAGTATAGAAAGGTTAGAGAGTAAGAACGACACCCGAAAGGATAGCTCTATTACTTCACAGCCCATCTAAAAGCAAGTATCACTCCCTGTCGAGGGCGGTCACTCGCCCGAGACTTCCTCAAAAAAAACTTACCCAAGCCCGAACCTGAAAGACGGAAAGGCGCAAGTGGGGGCGGTATGCCGCCAAGCTGATTTAAAAGTAGGCTTTCAAGAGGACAAGAGTTAGTAAAAGGTGACAAATGGTTAAAATTCCTGATAAGCCGATAGTCATAATTATTGGCGGGACAGTAGTCCCAAAAGAACGTCCCCAAGTTGAGGGAGGGCAAGCTAGATACAGCGAAGATTATGCCCAATGGCAAAAAAGCGCTAAGCTTGCGCTGCAAGCTACGATCGCGGCACTGCCTGCTACCATGACTCGATATTTTCCTTTAAAAGGGGTGCGAGTAGATGTTGAGTTTCATGGTTCGCTTCGCGGAAATGCCGATGCTGATAATGGCGGCGGGTCTTGGCTTGACGCGATGGTCAAATGTGGCATTTTAGCTGGTGATAATGTTCAAAAAGTTAACGAGACAGATTTTAAGTTTTTTGATGATGGATTGCAGCTTTCGGCAATAATCATTTACCCCAACTGGACTCCGGTATCAGCATTAGATCCATCGTTCCTACAAAAAGCAAGTTTTCCGACTACGGTTAAACTTGCAAAAAAAACGACAAGAGCGCGATCGCGCAAACCACCAGTAAAAACCGCTGCTGCTAAAAAGCCTCGGTTAACCATTGTAAAACCCCCTAAATAATGACATGGCAAGCAATGAATACAACGAGTACATACGATCGGCTAATTGGTACGCTAAAAGCGCCCAGTTTAAAGCAACAACAGGCAGGCGATGCGTTATGTTCCCGTGGATGGAAGCACAAGTCAGCCATCATTTGACTTACACGCATTTAAAGTCTGAAAAATACATTCGAGACTGCATTCCCCTTTCGCGTTTTGCCCACGGTTTAATTCATGAAACCGCAATCGGCAAATTTTTCTGGAAAGATAGATTGGGTCGTCGCCGTGTAATGAATTTTGTTTTGCGTTTAATGGCGATCGTTGTTACTACTGGGGTTTTTGCTTTTCATTTGCTTTATTTGTTGCGCGAGGTAATAGCCCCTTCCCCGGGGGTATTATTGCAATCTAGACCTTATTTTCAGTCTCAGTTAAAGCAAAAGCCAAAACTTAAAAATCGTCGCAACAAAAGCAAAAAAAGACAATGATTAATATCATTAATTATTCCCAGCGCTGGGAATGACGGGAGCAAAATTAGATTATGAACAAGCCCGATTTTCAAATGCAGATCACTGCAACCGATCGATCCGAAACATTGGACGATCAGGCAACAAAACTAGCTCTAGCATTAAGCTTGGATTGGGATGCCACCAGGGTAGGTTTAGAGCGTTCTGTAGCGATTTTTAGCAAGCTTGGAAATTCAACAAACGCACATCACACGGGGTTAAACCGATGGATTTGATTAGTTGGGTGATTGTTAAAAATCCCGATGGGAAAATCATAGCAGAAGGGTCTATAAAAAGCATTCATTGTGAAGATGGATTAATGACAATTCAGCTTAAGAACCCTGAAATAATCGAACTCAAGATAATTGACAAAGTACAATTAAGAGGTTTTGACCATACACAAAAGCCTAATTGACAACACATAGATAGAAAAAACCCGGCTGCTGATGCAATAGCCGGATTTCTAATGGTCGGTTTACCCAATCTCTATATAAAAATTTGTTATAACCCGAACCACTAACAACACTTTTTAGATGGTAACGCGATCTTATTATTTCTGCAAGCCCGCGTATTTTCACGTATAAGACGTGCGACCGTACTGTTTGGCTGTTTCATCGACAAGGGCTGCAAAATCGCGCTGACGCTCGCGTAAGGCTTCCATAATATCATCCCTGTTAGCATTCCCTTGGACGGTTACGTTTGGAGCGTAAGTTGCCGTGATATTTTGGATAGGTGCGCTGCCGCTAGCTAATGTGTTTGCAGTCGCTGGGGACACAGACGGAAGAGAGGGAAGCTTGATGCCGCCAACCGCACCTAAGAAACTGTCCCGTAAAGGCTTGATGGTAGCAACTGCGATCGCGCCTGCTGCTGCCACTCCTAAAAGGACGGCTGTTGCTCCACCGCCAAATGTCCCGAACGCCACGCCAGCAGCCCCAATAAGTCCGCTAATAGTGCTAAAGAACAAAATGGTCGGTGCGATCGCTGCCAGCGCCGCGCCGACGTAAACAATGCCCTGGACAATTTTAGGGTTTTCCTTTGCCCAATCCGCTAAACCCTGGGTTATGGGAATAATCTTGTCTAGCAGCGCATTAACGGGCGGTAGCAGCGCGTCCCCAACGACGATCGCCAGTTTCTGTAGAGATACTTGCGCCCGCGCCACTTGCGACGCTGTTGTGTTCGTTTGGATATCAAACTCTCTTTGTAGGCTTGTCGCTGTCGCCTGTTCGTCGTTAGCAAGGCTTAGAGCGCGTCTAAATAGCTCCACATTCCCCGACATCATACCCAGGTCGTCTGAGTATTCTTTGCCTCCTATCAGAGCGATCGCCCGCGATCGGGTAGCAGCGTCAAGCGAGTTTAACTTTTCTAGAAAGTCAAGGATTGAGTCGGAACCGCGCGATCGGATGTCTTCCTCCATCTCTTTGGCTGAGTACCCGACCAGTTGGATGCCTTGTCGAAAACGCGCCGACCCGACAGTTGCGGTGTTCATAGATCCTATTAGGAAATTTAACCCCGTCCCCGCTTTTGCAGGAGCAACGCCTAGCGATAGAATTGCACCGGATAGCGCGGCGGTTTCTCGATAGGTTAGTCCCGCTTGCGCTGCTAAACCCGAAACCCTAGGCAACACTTTTGTAATTTCTTTAGCACTCGCTGCCATGTTGTTGCTCAATTGGTTAATTGTTCCGCCCAGATCGTTCATTTCATCCACAGAAAGGTGGAAAATATTACGAATTTTGGCAGCACTTTGTCCCGCTTCATCTGCCGGAAGGTCAAATGCAAACGCCATTTTGCCCACGGTTTCAGTGAACTTAATCACTTCATCACCCGCGATTCCGTATTGCGCCGCAGCAGCAGCTACAGCAGCAATCTTGTTAGGATCGACCACTTTAAGACTATTGGACAAATCTAATATTTGCCCTCTCATAGCCTCTAATTTAGGTGGCGTCAAATCAAGAATTTTATTGATAGAAGTAACAGAAGTTTCAAACTCTGCTGAGGCATCGAATGCCACTTTTCCCAACGCCACTAAAGGCGCGGTAATGTAGGTTTCCGCGCCTCCAACGACTTGATTTAAAGCTTTTTGTGCCTCACTAATTTTTTTAAGTTCATCGGCTCCCGAACTTGCAATTTTTTGCAACCCCGGCGTGACGTTATCGGTTAAATCTGCCTGTACGCCTAACTTAATTACTCCCATAAATATTTCCCCTATTCCCAGCTATGGGAATAATTAATAATTAATCCTTGGATGCTAGCAAAAATAGGGACGGTTTAAATGTTGAAAATATCCTAAAATGTGCTATAGTATAGAGACTATTAGTAGGTAAAATTATGTCACGCTATACAGCATACCAAGTGCCAGCAGCCCGAAACGGAGCGCAAATTATCAGGGATGAGCTAACTGGACAATGCTATATATCTTTGCCACTTTACGCTGATTTGATAGGAGATAGGTTAGGTATTGATACAGAGCAAAAGATTTCTCAAAGAACAGAAAAAGGCAAGATTATTTATTTAGGAGAAAAAGGCTTTGAAGGTATCAAAGGTAAATATTTGATATCTGTAGATTGTGTGCTGCAATGGATGTTAATAGACAATCCTCAAAAAGCTATAGTTTACGCAATTGATTGTGTCAAAGAATCATTAATTGCAGGTTTTAACGAATTACAAAAAAAACGATGAACAATCCAAATAGTAGAGTTCTTGAGCTTTTACATAACAGTATAAGCTTTGAAAAACCATATATTCGGTTTAGTCGTGGGTTTGTGGTTTGCGACTGGTGCGATCGTCAAATTAAGGCAAATCACTTGTATTTTGTACAGCGTCAGGTATTGAATAAAGACCGAGAACATTTTGCCAAATTGTGTTTTACTTGTGGGAAAGAAAAACGCGGTGCAATGTATTTTGAAGGTTTTACTTGCAGAAAGATTTCAAGTTAATATTGATTTTAAAACCCCGGAGAGGAGATCGTAATTATCGCCCGTCCGGGGTTTTTTATAGTTTTCTTAGCCTGATCTGATCGGCTTCTTGCTCCATTAATGCGATCGCCCGTTCAATGAATAGTGTTTGAGTTTGAGGTTTTTTAAAATGCGAAAGCATTTGTAAATAATCAAACCCTATCCATTTTGAAATTAAGAGCATAGTGTCGGGGTCGCAATATCTAACTTTCCCTGGCTGATGCTCACTTTAAGCAGTACAGCGCCTAAAAACCAACCGATACCCCCTTCTGACACTTTAGCCTCGATATGTGCGTCAGTCACGCGCTTGTCATTGACTTTGCAGTAGATTTTGATATCGTCGATATAAGCCTGCATTTGACCGTTTTCATCTACATTTTTTGACCATACTGTATTTTGATAGATGTCCGAATCAGAGTCCTCAAAAATCACATCAAAATGATCGACTTTGAAATGTTTGGACTGTATAATTGTCGGCGCATTGTCCAATATCTTGCATCGACTTTCTTCGCAAGATAGAACCATATTTGCTAGCTGGCTTAAACTTTTACGTCCTATTCCTGCGGCTTGTAAATTTTCGGCACTGGCTGGGACTATATCTTTGCCTTTGGCAATCCTGACCGTACAGATAGCCCCTAAAAATTTTAAGCGAGAAAAAGCATCGCGAGGGGTAGTTTCAAAGTCAAAATAGACCTCGGCTGGCTGGTTGTAGTCAATAAATAACGTCCCGTTTGGGAGTGCTAAAAACCCTTTAGGCTGTTGTACTGGTAAGGCGATTGCTTCTGTTTTATCCATTGCTTTTGTGTTCCTAATACGCTAATTGTATTGTATACTATTCTTGTCAATATACCCACACAACTCGCCCTAATTGGTCTAAGGTAATTAGGGCGAGTTTTCTTATTTTTGCCGATCGTCCGCGTGTGGATAACGTTATCCACACGCAAATTTTAAGCTTTGGTGGTTGCTTCGAGTAGCATTTCAAATCGCCGATCCATCAGTTTGAGTATTTCAAGTTTCCAAGTGTCTACTTCTTCCTGAGTTGGATCTGTATAGCGATTGCCTGTGATATCTTCCCCTATTTCCAAATATTCCTCACCCCACCCATCGTCATCATCATCGTCGCTGTCCCCCACTAAAGAGAGTCTGTGATTAAATTGATCCTCTAATTCATCGACTGTAATCACACTTGGACGATCGTCCCCGATTCTGAAATGATTCTCATAATGCAACCGCACTGCCTCAGCAGAAAGCATTATTACACCTAACACTGGCTGACTATTTTTGTAACGCAAAAAAGCTAGCGAATCGAGTGTCGGGCGCTCAAAATTCACTAGAATAATCTCCCAATTTTCGCAAGCTGTCAAAGCTTCTGATATTACCGTACTTAGGGGTTTGTGTTGGCTGTTCATGTTGACTTTGTGTTGTTAGTGGTTCATTCCCAGCGCTGGGAATCATTCGACTATGTAGGACTGACCGTTGGTGTCTTGTCGGATAGTTATATCTATCACTAAACAAGTTCTTAGCCTGCAAATGTACAATCTCAGTCCGGGAACCCAAGTTTGATATTGGTCGCCAAACATTTCATCCTCGGAACCTGCGGCGATCGGAATGGGACAGTTATCCCGAGTGTCAATTAGGTACTGATTGCCCTCTGGATCTTCCACTAGAAGCTTTGCAAAACGCGCTAAGTGTGTTGGGTCGTCTAACTCGCCAAACCCACCTTTACGCGCTCCTAGCAGCGTATAAAGCCGATCGTCAATTGTCAAAGTCCGCAAGAGCGATCTAGTCCGATCCGATGTCCTGACTTCTAATTGAAAAGTGTTTAGTTCCATAAGCTTTGTTGAATGCTTGTTATACTATAGCACAACAAAACCCGACAATCCGGATTGTCAGGTTTTGTTACATTTGGACTTAATTTTAGCCGTAAACCATCTCGACCCCGATCGTGTCGGATGCGCCCGTAGGCAGTCGCCACACTTCGACGCCATTTTCGGTTCGCCATGAGTCAGTCACCTGAATTTTTAAGGAGCCATCATCGGCTTTGTCGGGTGATATTGATCGGGATGGACGGCTGATGTAACCAGAGAAAAACTCGCCATCTGAAGTGGCAACAGTCGGGCTGACAACCTCAATTGTTAAGAGCATCAATGTAACAATTTCCCGCCTATTGAAAGCCCTTTCAATAAACCGCATTAAAGGTTTATTAGATTTGTGGTCTTTGAGGGTCATTGTTACCTCTCCTACGTTAATCCCACGGGGGACAGGTTTAGTGTAGTCAGTCCCGATTACCATGTCTGTGTCGAATTGATGCTCGAACTCTGGTAAACCTAAAGTTTTAGTTTCACCATTTGCCAAAACTACTCCATCAGCGTTAATAAACGCAATTTTTTGCATTTTAATTACCTCACAAAAACAGTTATCAGTGCAATTCGATCGCCTGCATCTCCACCTTTTAAAATAAGGTCGTAGACCAGCTTACGATCGGTTATAGACGACAGTCCAGAGTTAAAATTAACAACACAATAAGGCAGGTTAGAAGCTTGGGGTTCGAGGTTTAAAGAATTGCGAATTGCTTGCCCGATCGCTTCAATATGTACTAAATCCCAAGGTTTTAACCTCCAACCTTCTGCAACTTTGTTAGCCAAAAATTGGGCTTTTGCCCTCAGTCTAGCAAGATTTATCGCCACTCCATTTGTCGCGATCGCCTCTTGAATCCGATCGCTACCCAGCGTTATACCCTTAGCTAACAAAAGCGCTGCATCTGCTACAGAAACTGCGATTGCAGTGCTTTTTAGCGGTTGACCGTTAGGACTTTCCCAGTAGTCTAAAAGTGCTAAAACGGCGGCAAAATGTGCGCTCGACTCTTCAAAACCGCGATCGGGATTGCTTCGCAGCGGGTAAATTGCGATCGCGTTGGGAAGTGTTGTTAATTGTGTTGCAGAAGCCGGGGATGCACCAGGTTGGGTATAAGCGGTTATCCCGCCCAATGCCAGGGCCCGATCGCTCAATGCGGTTGCGATCGCGGCGGTGATATCAACACCAGCGGAAATTATGATTGTCGGCGTGACATTTCCGATCGGCGCTACCCGCCCGATCGCACCTGTCCAATCAATAGCACCGTTAAAATTTACCACTGAATAACTAGCGCTAACAGTAGTGCCAGCAGTGGCAGGAATTGCGCCTGTCGGAGTGCGCGTAATTTCCCCCTTAGCCGCGTCCAAGGTGTAGTCGGTAGGGGATGTATAAGTTACGGTTGCACCTACGTTAGTGAGCGTTATAGGCGCTACTACGTTAGGGTCATCAAGTTTGATTTTTCCTTGACTGTTGAGAGCGTAAGTTTTTGCAGCTACTGGAGTAGCTGCTATTCCCGCCGTTGCATTTACAGCAATAATCGGCACTTGCACGTAACTTAAAACTGTTTCAATAGCATCAACCAAACCATAATTTTTAATGGTTTTTGTGGGCCCGGTATAAAGCGAAAGCCTTTCGCCGTATTTAGCTATCGCCTCAGTTAACGATCTTATTAAAGTAGGCGATCCATCACCTTTGGCTGCTAACCCGACAATCGCTATAGTATCCCAGGGCGATCGCGGACGCCTTGACCCTTGCTCAACAATAATTGCTGTCATAAAATCCTAATTCCTATTGTGGCAATTTGAGGGACTGTCCCCTGTACATCAAAATCAATAATTGCTTGTCTCCCCACTATATCAAAGATTATCTCAATCACCCATCGCGAACCTTGAAAAAATTCGCGACGGGTATCAAAAGTTAAATCAAATAAAGCACCTGTAACTTTTAAGTTTTCTAAAGCTTTCTCTACCCTTTCGCTTACTTTGCCCGCGCCTATTTCAGAATAGTATTGAGGCAAACTAATCACAATAGAAACTTTTTGCAGCCTTGTTTGATGGTTGATGCTGAACGTGCGATCGTTCTCGACCGTTCTTTCACTGGGAAATAAAATCAGCACGTCCCCGTCGTTGTCAGCGATTGTCAAATCTGCCACTCTGTTCGGGTGAATTCGCAGCAGTACCCCCGGTGCTAAAGTTTGTCTGACCGGATTTAAGATTAATGAAATTTCCTCTCTGATCTTTTCAGAATCAAACAATGTCATAGTATAATATCATGGAAGGGCGAACCAAATCGCCCCTGACTGTTAACTACATACCGATCGGTTAACTCCCTAAGCTTAACACGATCGTCCGCTCACTCCCAGCCCTGGGAATGATTAACTTTTAAGGAGTAATTATGACCCGTCAAAGTTTAGACTTTTACAAAGACCAATTGAAAAATGCCAATCTTGATACTCTTGAAGAAATGATAAAGGAGGCTACTGAAATGCCTTTCCGTCAGAAAATACTTTTTTATGCAGCCATCAACCGGGGCATGGTCGAAAATGTCCGAAGCGCGATCGCCCGCTACCTGTACACTAACCAGCCAACAGAATCTTAAACAAAAAAGGAGACAAGATGATAGAGCTAACAGGCAAAACGGCTATTAGACACGGCGAATTAAATGGGTTTGTAGAGTGGCTTAAACGTCAAGGTTTCAATCCAGAAGTCACAGAAGGGAGTCGGGAGGATCTTAAAAGTTTAGGAAAGGGCGATATAGTTTACGGGCCACTGATGGCTGGCGATAAAGTTTTGCTGGTACAAGCACCCGGAACAAATCAAGAACTTCCGACCCGTTTTTTCCATATCGTGATATAGTATAAGAGTAAACCTCGGTAGGACATTCCGAAGGGGCGAACGGGAATAAACAGTACAAACCGCTTAAAAAGCGGTTTTTTCTTGCGTGGATAACGTTATCCACAACTAAATTTTATGTGCGAAACTTCCACGGACGATCGCCCGTGCCTGGGAAAAAAGCGGGATAAGCGGATGGGACTTCATCATAAGTCGGAGGAAACTTAGGCGGGTATGTTTCGCTCAAAATTATCATCTTGGGATGCCCGTGAGTAATGTGCTGGGTTCCCTTGCCTCCAAAAATTTTATTGTGTTCGCCTTTGAATAGTTGGTTAACAATCTCAGTCAGCGATTTTTTGTGCAGTTTGGTGTTTAAGACAGCCTCTGAAGCATAAGGCTCCTGGCTGTGCGTGGGAAGGTTGCAAACAGTATCCGTGTAATAAACCACAACGTACATTGTACAAAAGCCTCAAGTTGATATTTCTTCATTTATATCAAAAACATCTGATGTTAACTCTTCAATGGGGCGCTCTACGGCTCTTTGTACGCTATCGTCAGTGCCGACGATCGTCCGCGTCAGTTCGCGATCGTCAAAACTCTCATCGAAAGCCGATCGCGCCACCGCCCGAATCACGCTTTCGTCTTCTGTCGGGTCGTCTGCATAGTTAGCCAAAGGGCGTCCGCGCTCTACCCCCTGAAATCTGCCGTTTAAAGGCTGGTCTAAAGGCTTTCTGATAGTTCCATCATCTCTCGCCTCTGCAAGGGCTAAACCGCGAGATAAAACGCCTTCCACGGCACGATCGGCAACAGCATCCCGGTCAAACTCTATAATTGCATCTGACTGTCCGTAAGCTGGGTTAGAAGCTCGCCGCATGACCTCTTCCCCTACGTGTTGCATTAACTGCTGACGGTAGCTGTCGATTAATTCGGGGTTTACCGTTGCCCTTTCGGGGTCTTTCTCTCGCATCAGCGATTCAGCAGTGTCCCGAAAGGCTTCCCCTGGATCTTTCTTGAATGATGACTGCCAGCGCTGGGACTGCTCGACTGCTAGCTTCCGCCCTTCATCAATGGCTTTTTCTGCCACTTTGGTGGCAATAAAATTTTTGACAACATTTCCGGCACTCCAGCGGGCGATCGCCACACCTACCCCGCGACTTAAAGCCCCCGCCGCCACATCGATCAAAATGGGAATAATTAGGAGTGTCATTGGTTAAACCTGTATTTTATAATATAATGGCTATCTATGACAGCGAAAACCTTTGCTATATGGAAGTTTTAGCGCGATCGTGTTAAACTATTTACAACCTGTAGCAAGCGTGTAAAATGACCAATAAAACAGCAATAAACTTTCCGATTACTATTACGGTTGATTTAAAAACTGAACCGACCGATTGCTTTTTTACTCTTGATTGTGGCTGCAATTGGTGTCCGGGATGGGTTATAGGCGATGTCAGACTCCCTTTAACTTATCCTTTTAGCGCTTATTGCCTGCTATACGATGCGACTGGTTCTACCCATTGGGTACAAAGAAGCAAAATTAAATATAGGGGCGAGTCAGAAAAATTTAATTATCACCGATATCAATCAGAATTTGACTGGCAGAAATGGCGGACTTTTCCTAAGGTTGACGAGCATTTCATTCCCAAACCTGAGAACGTCTGGAAAGAGTCAGACGTACTTAGTAGTGATGAGCATTTTGACTTTTAAGACTCTTTCCAGACATTAAGCTTAACTTATCTTCTTTTTACGGCTGCATTTCTTAAATTGTCTTTTTCGTCATTTGTTGGCACTGCCGAAACAGGACGATCGCCAGATTCTAGCAAATTATCTTCGAGGGCTTCACTTGGTAGACCTTCAACAGCTACTGTAAACTCTGGCGTCGATTCAACCTGTGGCGCTGTTTTCTCTTGTGGCAAAATCCCCAAACGCCTCCCTTCCGCAATTATCATGTCTGATGTTATTTGTGATTCGGGAATTAAAATTGCTGCTGGTGTTGTTACATTTACCGGAGTGATTGTCACTTTAAATGCTTGTGCCTTGTCGCCGGATATGTTTAACGTCAGTGTTTGTACCGTTGGTATTGGTTTTGCGTCTATTTCTGGCGTTTCTCCTGGCGTATCTTTTGGGATTTCCGCTTCTGGAATTGGCGTTGGGCTTACTATAAGAGTCATAGGGTCATCCCCCGCAACTCCATGCTGAGTAGTTACCAAAGCTCCCTGGTTTGTCCAAAAAGTAAAGTCAGGGTGTTTTTTCAAAGTTTCTAATGTCTCAGTTGAAACTTTGTTTTCCCCTGACTTTAACACGATCGCATCAAAGTTTATACTCCCGCCCTGCTGAATTGGAGGAATGTATTTTTCGGGATAAAAAGTGATTGTTGTTGTTAAAGTGTCGGTCATGTTTTTTGGGGATGTTTGTATTGTTATTATAGCCGATCATTCCCAGCGCTGGGAATAAAACCAAAGATTTTAAACAGATTTTGAAGTGCTGAACATTTCAAGCTCTAACCTTTCCCCAAAAGCTTCGGAGTAAGCGGGCATCGAAGTACGATCAATGCTGCGTAACGTAAAAGGGAAATTACGCCCGCCAATCGTGCAATTTCCCGAAGATCCGGGGACAATCCAAGCTGGCAAAAACTTAGGATTCATTGCGTGTCCGCGATAGATTTTGCTCTGCTGTCCCTGTCCGGGACTGGGAGTAAGTTCTATGCTGTTAATTATGTATAAATGTGCCGTTACGGTGAAAGCCTCCCGCCCTGTCGGATTACCAAATTTGTCAATCCCCGTCCCAAGCGACCTATTAAAAACTAATGGGACACTCTCGTGATCTGCTTTTAAAAAGTTTACACTGGGATGTGTTAAAGCTATTAACTCGCTTAAAGATTGTATCATGGCAATAACTCCTGAAGCTTTCAATCTAAAGTACAAAACACAATTTAGTCCCGCAATTTATACTGATTGGGTAACTGTAGCCGAAAGTCGTGCTGCGATTTTTCCCCCGCAGTTTCGTGTTTTAGCTACTGAATATTATTTAGGCTATTTACTGTGCATGACCTCAGCGGAACGTCAAGGTAATGAAGTAAAGCAGTTTGAGGTAAAACCCGAGGGGTATTCGGTGACTTACGATACAAGTGGAGCGGGCAAGTGCGATCGGTGGTTGCAATTTTTAAAACAATTAGGATTGTCGGCGGGCGTCCAAATTCCTGAGTTAAAAACTACAACCGTTCTTTATTCCAACCGCACCGAAAAATTTCGTTATGACTTTTAAATTTCTCCAGTTTTTAATTGAGTAATTCTGGTATTTAAACTTGTTCTAATTTTAGTTCGCTGTTCGACTGCGAGCCAACTTTCCAGGGTTGAAATATCCGCAGTGTTGTTGACAAGTTTTATGGCGTCTGCATCTTTGTATTGCAACAAATCAATTATTTCTGTGTTAGCTAAAGGGTCGATTGTTGCTGGTTGCTCACCAACAATGTCTAAAGCTCCCACTTCGCTATAACGTTGATAATCAGGGTGAATTTGCAACTGTTGCAACTCTTCGGGACTTAACTTGTTAGTCCCTGCCGTCAGCAAGATTTGGTCAAACCCTAATCTTGCTGTTTCGTGCATTTTAGGAATGCACCTGTCAGGGTAAAAAATTACAATTGCGGGCATTATTTAATTCCTCAGAGCGATCGGATAGAACAATTTAATTTCAAGAATTACGCTACTTTAACAGTATTAATGTAGCGAATCCCACTCGGATCTGTAACCATTGTGGCGCTTGACGCGCTAAAGAATGGAAAAACTCGCGTCAAATTTTGAGTGGGACTCAAAAACCTTTCATCAACTAATTGAGCTACCTTATTCTCAATTCTTCGACTTACTACTGATTGATCTTTGGTGTAAACAACCAATCGATCGCGGTTGGTTCCCGTTGGAAAAACTCGGTATCTTTCCAGAATGTCTGAAGAACTGTAAGGCGTTGTGACAATTTCTAGAGGATCTCGATTTTGCAAGCGCAATTGATCCGATGCTGCCTGAATAGCTGACACGCTGCCATTAATCGGATTAAGTGCTTGCGCTGCAAGCACAAGCATTTTTTGAGGCATCAGCAATGTAGTAGGTGCGAGAATAGTTTCCCCGTCATTACTTAGCCCCGAACTTAACACCAGATCGACTAAAAATGCTACCCACTGCGCGTAGGTAGCCGTGTTTGGGTTAAAACTGCTGTTAACAGTAGAAACGCGAGGGTTATTATAAAGCCCTGTATGTCCGAGTGCAGCTTCACCAATTGCTGCAAATCTGTTTAGCCTGTGAGCGATCGCAAATCTGACCTTATCAATTTGCTGGTTTTCGACCTGGCTGTCTATGCCTAGTCTGAGCATTTTTCGCAATTGCTGCCAGCTTACAGAATAACCTTTTGCTGCTAACACTACCCCTACTTTGTCGGTTGTCAAGCCAAACGGCGTCAAAGGAATGTCACTTGCCCCAGGAGCTAGCAAAATCGCCTCTTCCCCCAGGTTTCCGCTTGCATACAAGTTTCCGACTTCTTCTTCGCCCGGAGGCAGGTCGGGAATTGTCGGGATTAACGTGCCATTTTCAAATGGCAAATTAGGAAACCTGTAATTAGTTCTGACTTGTAATTTTCTAGCCAAAAACAACCATAAATCGCTTGCCATCTTTTCTCCTTATTCCATGCAATTTGGAACTTAATAAATGTGTTACTTACTAACCGAAAACAGCGCGGTTTATTGCCCTAATTGTTAATAGAGATTAGGGCAAATTTAACGATACATTTGCTACTTGCGGTGTTGCTGCTGTTGCTCCGTTAGTTGACGACAACCACCTGCAATTCGGCACAGCTACCACAGTAGCACCCGCAACATTAGTTCCGTAACCCTTTTGTAAAGGGTTTGCGGGATTAAAGGCTGCAAACACGGGATCTTGGGCTTTTACGTCCGTAAATACCCAGACACCGACCTGTCCTTTCCAGTAATAGCTTATTTGACTTTTGGGCGGGTAGCCATCCTCTATTGCTCTGATGCCAAAAAAAGCGAGTGAAACTCCCAGAATTATTGAATCTGCTGCTGCTGGAAGTATTACCCCGCGCCTTTCTAAGTTTTCTGGTGGGGTTTGGTTTGGCTGTGCTGCGACAAAAACACCCGGGAGAATTAATGCTGTAGCTTCAGCTTGCACGGCGGTACGTGCGCCATCTTCAGCACCTCCCATCACTAACTGTCCCGGCTCGTAAGCGTACCTGATGCCACTAAATACCATTGTTGTTACTCCTTGTTTTATGTGCGTCCCGATAGCTTCGGGCTGCTGGTGTTAATTCTTCCTCACCCGGATCTAGCGGATCGTTTGGCAATTCCAAATCTTCCGGTAGTTCGGGCGGGACTTGACTTTTCTGCGTATTGAGCAAAGGCGATCGCTTCGCTGCTGCATTGATGACTATTTCGATCGCCCTTAATTCGGCGGCGGGTTCATCAATTTTTAACAACTCTTCCAAACTGCGACCAAATAACTCAGCATACTCATGTCCCGGAAGTTTGGCAGCCGTTACAAGCTCGTCCGCTTGTGACTTTAACTTAACATACCTTTCTGTCAAATTGGCTTTTTTCTGGTATTCGTGAACTTGACCTTGCAGGGTTTCAACTTGCGATTTTAAGGCGTCTCTTTCACTCGTTACAGCGCTCAATTGAGATTGAGCCTCTGTATACTTCTGATTAAGTTCTAGGTACTCAGAACTGCGTTTAACGTCCTCGTTTCTATCTCCTGACATTTGGTTTATTACCTCTTGTACTTTTTTTAGCCCGATCGTCTGGATTAACTTAGGAATCGTGGTCGGCATTTGCTCAAATTCTTTGAGCGACCGTCCGATTCCTACTGTAGCATCCGCAGGTATGGAAACTGCGGATATCTCAAAAATTTCCCATTTAATAGCTTTAACTTTTTCCGGACTAACTAATTCAGCATCCCAACCAGTGCCGCTATATACAGCTTTTTCCAAAACTTCATATTCATAGACTCGGTACATCAAGCTGATGCCTTTGATTATTTCGTCTTGAATGTCTTGATAAAGTTGCTCTGCAGCAGGCGATCGGGAAAATTTTGCAGATGCGTAACCTCTACCGCCCCGCCAGTCAATCGAAGTAATGACGCCCCGCACTTCGTTAATGTTGTGGTTCCACAAAAATTGTATCAGCCCGTTTTGCAGGCGATCGCCTGCAATTGCGCTGGCATCGCATTTTAGGACTTCTTCGACTAGCTCCCAACGGCTCCAATCTAGCCGTACATAAGGCGTTTCGCTGGCAAAGCTAAAATCGACCGTTTTTAATCCATCTTTTTCGCTAACTTTTGCAGGTTCTAAAAACGATATATCTCTATAAAGTGTTTGTTGCATCTTTAATTGCTAATTCCCATACCTGGGAATGAAAGAATTTAACTATTCTAGCAGATAAAACCTATATTCCGGCTAGGTCTTTAATACGTATAACTGCCTCATCAGCCCCAAGTATTGATTGCTCAACTGTTTTGTTTAAGGCAGTGATAAGTCCGTTCGGATCGTCGGGTTCGTCCATCCTCAGCGGAAAATTGCCCCAATCGCCAATATTTCCATAGTTGAATTCAATAATTGGGCGTATCATCTCCTCAACCAATTTCTCCCCAAATATTCCCGCTTCCGTGCGGGAATTCATTCTCAAAATTTTGGTATGACCTGCATTTAAGTTTGAGTCCCCAGATCCCGATTCTCCTTGTCCCAAAATAGTTTCGGGGACAAGAAAACTCATCAAAATTGATTGTCTCAAAATTCTCAAAACAACAACAAAGAAATTACCATCAGTCTGTTGCTGGATTGCCTCAATCATATCCTCAATATCAATTACCATTACACCCGAATTACGAGCTTTCTCTAGGTTATCTAAAAATACTTTTGCCGATTCTTCCGTCCCCCGGCTGTTTTTTCCGACTAGCAGCGGTGTTGCTTGTCTTTGGGCTGCGATCGCCATTGCGACCATAACTAAACGGTACTGCTCCCAAAATGGCGTCGCCCTTTCAAGGGTTGCCACCCCTGCCGGGTTATTGCCAAAATTGAATTCTTCATCGTTTTTTATATGAATTACATCAGTCAAAAGTAAGTCTAAATCGCCTTTTTTAAAGCGAATCTCTAGCTCGCCCTTGTCGTTTACTTTGTATTTTATATAACGCGGATCTACCCAGTTTAAACCTGCTAATTCTGCTTTTTTTCCGACTATTTTATGCCATTTTTCAGTTACAGAAGCGCCACAATATAACGCGGACGCCATTTGACTCTGATAGGTCTTAAAAGATCCCGGTAAATTTTTAAGTTGTGTCCTGATATCCTCTTGAATTCCATCGTTAACGTGCTTGTAATCTTGCAAATAAGAAAGCATCAGCATAATGCGAACTTTTGCTGCTGCTGCTATCCACGGCTGTCTCAACATTGACACGTAAGTGTCCATCGATCGACTAGAACCGCTAGTAAAGTATAAACCGCTGCTGGTGTTAGTACCCCAACCAGCAGGAAACCAATCATCCATTACGTTTAACCCTAGACTGTTGGCTACCGTTGTTACCAATGGGGTCAGGGCTTGTGTCTGTAAAACTAATTGAGGCATTTTTTTTATCCCCTTGACAGGGTTATATCCTTGTATGCTATAGTATACTGACTTTGCAGTAAATTTTAATCAAGTTCATGGTAACACGCAAGATAGACCATAAAAAGGCTAAGGAAAAACAGCGGGACGCTACAATGCTAGATTTGTACCGTCAAGGGCTAACATATCCCCAGATAGGCGATCGCATAGGAATGACCGCAGAAGGCGTTCAAGCGCGAATTAGAACGCTCAAACAGCACGTTAAGAAACAGGAACCTACCCGCAGTTTGGAGGAATTGGAAGCACTCAGAAACCAAATCCGCGAACTCAGGAGTCAGGGTAAAGATATGTGGGAGATCGGTCGCGCGATCGGTATCACAAAACCTCAAGTTTACAGACATTTACAAGCAATGGGACTAATCTAATGGATTTTTGGACTGGTGATGTCATATTGAGCGAGTTTTGTCAATTAGGCAGTTATTTTTTACCTGGCACTAATATTGTCAAAAAAGAATCTGCCATACACTATCAAATTAGAACTGAAGATGGGTTGATTGTTGATTTTTGCCGGGTTTACCATCACACTTATCAAGTACCAGGTTTTGAACCTAAAAACATTATTCCTCACCCTTTTCCTATGGAATCAATCTACTGTATTGGAGAAAAAATAATTGTTTCAGGCAAGGTAATTCAAGAAACACAATCTATCATTTTACTTGAGTGTACCGGAATATCAGATAGTACAGCACAACAACAAATTAAGATTGCAGCAGAGGAGAGTTTTTAATGTATCTGATAGGCAAAAAATATCTGACTTTCAAAATTTCAAATTATTTTATCGGTGACGTGCTGCTTTATGTATCTCGAATTCCGAGACATGATTTTTTGTATGTTGAGCAAGCTTACCCTTCAAAACGTCCCGGAAAATTTGTCCTTATTAGCGATTTCATAATGGCTCACCACACAAACAAACTTAGAGCAAAAGCATCAGATTTTATATTTACGACTTTGGAATGGCGGGACAATGTTTGTATCCGCAGTGCCATTGAAAACAACTTGATCGAAGATTTAAAATACAACATAGATCCTCGGATAGTCAATGGGGAAGTGTGGACAAATACTGATTACTCACTTAACAAACTTGTTAACCAAGACCCCAATCTTCTACCGTTTGAGGAATACCCAGAATTGCCTTATGGAGTAACTGAACTCCCACCTTATGCGCCTCGAAACCAAATGCTTTTAACACCTTTAAGACCCGCCCGTCCGGACATCAGATTCCCTACTATGTTTTTCCTTAGCCAACTGCGACAAAACAAACCTATTTCTATTAGTTTGTCGGACAAACCAGTACGATCGCGCCGCGCCGGAGGCGTCAGATTTAAACTTAAATATTCTCAAATTCCCCGCAGGGACTATGTAGATGACTTTTGCTAAATGTCTTACCATTCCCAGCGCTGGGAATGATTAATCCTAATAGGTCGGGTGTTGGAACGGTCGCCCGACTTTGCCGTCTACGATATCTCGGTTGTGAACGAGATCGATACAGGCGAACGCCGCTGCCATTGCCATAATAGTGTCGTCATGCTCGGCGATCGCCCTTCGTTCTTCTTTCGAGAATTTTTTCATTTCAGAAACGCCAGCCCAAGTTTTAGGAAATTCGATTGTTTCTTCCTCTACCATTAGGGCAAGGCGATCGGTATTGATAATTTTGCTTGACTTAGTGCTTAACACTTTTTGAATGTTAAGTCCGGGCAATTTTTCCTGTATGTTCTCACAAACTACAGTCCCGCCCGAGTTACTTTCGATGCCAACAATCAGCTCCGGATACCGCCTAAAATAGGGCGCAAGCGCTCGAATTGATGTCGAGACAGGAGTGTTGTTTTTCCTGTATTCATACGCCAATTTATAAGGGACGCAGCTCACATCCCAAGCTTGCGCGACAAAGAAATCAGTACCGCCATAATTCGGGTCAATTCCCCACAAGTAGCGGCGTCCGTGGACGGGTAGAGCGAACGAGCCGATCGCGCACTTATCAACTTTTTCGGAATTGAATAACATTGCCTCTGCTTTTTTGACGTGCCAGTTTCCGTGCAGCAAACGATCGCGGTTGATGCTGTCTTGTGCCTGTAAATTCGCCACATAACCCGGGTCTGCTGCTAACAATGAAGGGTTATCGGCGATCGTCGCGCCAATAAATGTAAAGCTTTTAGGAAGGCATTCCCAGTTACCAGAATCGGGGAATCTTTCTTTTAACTCTTCAGGAGTATCGCCCCAAATAACAACATCATCTTTGACAATAAAGTACCTGATAACACCTATTTTTTCGGGGTCAGGATACCCATCTTTGCCTATCCACCAAGCCACCAATACAGCAACCCAACTGTCTGCATCTGGGTTGCAGGTTGCTATCATTTTAGGTTTGAATCCGTGGGGCGATCGCAACCTAGAAAGCAAGTAAAAAAACTGTTTTTTTGTAAAGTGAGTTACCTCATCAAAACCGATGAAGGGCAATTGAGCGCCCTGCCAATCATCAAGGTCTTTTTCATGCTGCAAGTGAGAGAACCTGACGGTTGCTCCCGATGGGAATGTCCACTCTAGGCGCGTTTGATGTGCCTTTGCGCCCCTCATGGGATACCAACGCATAGATTCATCCCACAGCCCGCCCTCGTTCATTATTTCCGGGTACGTGCGACGCAAAATTACACCGCTGTACTTGCCGTTACCCGTTAGCTTCGCCGCAGCCCAAATCAGAGCGGTACTCTTACCCGGGCCCGCGCCCCCGCCAAACACAATCACGTCCGCCTCTGATGTCAGCATCATTTTTTGTTTGGGATGAGGCGGCGGAAAAGGCGATATTTTTTTACGTTTTGCGCGGTTAGCCTCTGCCTGTTTTTTAAGGGCGAGCGCTTTAGCTAGGGTTGGCATTTTCTGATCCTTGCAGCAATAATCGGGGCGGTTCTTCCTCTACGTCGATTGTTTCCCATAGCGGGGTTTCTTCCTCAACCTCTGCCGGAGCGAGTGCCATTGCACTAACTGAGACATCCCCTAAAATTTCAAATATACGCCCTAGTTCTCGCAGTTTTAACAGATCGCTTGTTGGCGCTTGCACTTCTTGCTGGATCGCCGTTAAAACCGCAATTCCTGTCTCGTTTAAAACGCGCACCCAACCGCTAGCTAAATTTTTTCTGTATTGCCAGTAACTTCTAACCAGGTCGGGTCGCGCTTTGACTTTTTGACTGATGGCAACCTGCGATTTTACCGGAACACCAAAATGATGTTCCGCTGCTTTGGCTCCCTTGACATCGCGCATCGCTACAAGCTGGCAACACTGTTCGTCACTTAACTTTGGATATATGGGTCTATTCAAAAATGGATCTTTTTTAGCCATCGGCTATTACCCCAAAACTAATTTTAGGTTAGCACGATCGACAAAAAACGATCGCCTTTGGGGGCGATCGTTCATTGATGCAAGCAATATAATAACGAAGTTAGAAAGGGATATCAGAATCTGGTTGTATAACGTGGCTTGGCGAAAATGCAGCTAACAAAGCTTGTTCTACCGCCTTAAATACTTCGTTATTTACTCCTTTTTTAGCCAATCCTCTTAGTCTAGAAACCACTGAATGTTGAGGGTATTTTGACTCAATCAACTCTAGGGCTAAAGTACAAACAACTTGATTTTTAACGTTTATACTCAACTGGTCGAATTCAGTTGCACCCACTCGATCCAGCACTTTTTGCATCCGATCGCCATCAATTTTCTTATTGTTGACTATGTAAGCTTGATCGAGTGAAAGCATTATTTCAGAGTAAGCCATTCCTATTTCTTCCTCTGTCATGAATTCTTGATCGTTTTCCTGGGTTACGGCTTCGACTGTGCTATACGCCGTCGCTTGCAGCCCTCTGGGCGCGTTTGGAGGCTGTATTGGGTAACTTACGCCCGATCGCACGTTTTGACCTGTTGAACGTCCTGGTTGCTGTGTCTGGGCGGGTGTTCTGGTGCTGCTATTTCTGGTTTGTTCTTCCAGCGCATCATCATCCATAAACTCCGAATAACCCGGCACGTCTTCAAGCTTGACCTCACAGCCGTTGCACCTGCTAAGTACCCTGCGAATTATTTCTCGCCAATCGTGATCATTTCCACCCGGGAAATACGGCATTTCTACCCTGTTTGCAAACATATTGCAGTAGAGAATAGTGCCTGCATTTCTTGACTGGGTTCGCGTTGGATCTGCTGGTGTTGGGTTGATTCCTATCTTGCCTTTCAATTGCTCATCAGTCATTGCCGATAGCCCCCACAGCATCCCTTTACCAAATAAAGAGCTAAGACCCGTTTCAAAATGGTAGACCTGATCGTCTTCATCCGCCAGAATTAAAGCCATTTTCCAGCCTTCTTTGCCCCCGCGTTCTGCCTGGTAAATACTCAAACCCAATAACCCGCCTTTGGCACTCTCGAAACTAGGGGAATCTATGTTTACGTTTCGACCATCTACTATTTTGTACCACAGCGAACCGTACTTTCGATTGCAGTAAATAACCGTTTTTCCCAGCCTGTAAGGTAAAAAACCCGATTTTTTCCTTTCTATTCCATCACTCATTGCTCGTGTCTCCTGTAAATTTCCTTTGTCTATTGATACTATACCATAACACGCCTGACAATTCCGAAAAAAACTAAAAAAAATTTTGGGACTGTCCGATCGCCCGTGACAGCCCCGCTCAATGCTAAAAATAAGAGCGATTGCTCTCATTCCCAGCCCTGGGATTAACTTTACTTAGATTTTAGGTAGCCTCAGTTGGTCGTTGCCCCCAAAGTGCCGAGCGTAGCCTATCTCAAAATCTTCGCGGGTCGGTGCGCCGTCTAAACACGCCACCAGCTCGCGTATATATGGGGTTAAACGCTTCTTGATGTCCTTGTTGATGTATTGGTGAATTTTATCAGGTCGCACCCCGTTAACGGGCGGATTTAGCCTGTTAATTTTGCAGGCTTCCTCTGGCGTGAACTGCGAGTAGATGTACGTCCAGTAAAACTGCGCCCCAAACCACTTAAAGGCGCGATCGCAGAAGTCCTTATCGTAGAACGCCTGCCACGGGTCGGGACGGTCAAGTATCCGCGAAAGCTTGTCTACCGGGGCGATCGCGTCGCTGGTCACTTTGTACCCTGCCAGTTGGTGCATATACACGGTCGCACCTACTTTGCCCATTGCCCGTGCTAGTTCTGGGTTATCCTCAAACAACCAATCAAAAACTAAGTCAGCGGGAATCAAGTGTACACCCTGTAATCCTCCTGGCGTCTGCACTTCAGCCTTTTTTAGGTCTTTTTTGTGAACCCCTTTGTAACCTCGACTTAAGCGATTGGCTAAAGCATTTTTGGCTAGATTTGCCATCCGTGAATACCCCGCTAAAGTGGCGAACGCTTCGCCCGTCTGCGTATTGATTACCAATTCGATGCCATTGCTGTCGTAACGTGTTAAACTTGTCATAGGTTTGCTTAGTTGCGAGAAGTGAACTGCCACGGGTAAAAGGGACGTTTGCCCGTCCTTTGTGGCGTAAATATACTATACCACACCACTTTGAAGCTATCAGAAAAATAGAAAAAAAATTTTTGGAGGTCGCCCGATCGCGCCTTTTGCCCTCCCCCGCGCCTCTGGATGCAATGGGCTGTCTTGTCTTAATGCCTTGTTTTTATATATAAATGACAGCCTAGTGACAGCTAAAACCCTTGCACCGTACCGATTTACTCCCATCTGTGACAAAACTCGGACGATCAGACTGGATTTGCCGTTGCGGGGATTCCCGTTATGGGCGATCGGACAACTTACTCCCATCTACTCGCCCGCGATCGGTGTGACTCGTCAACTTATTCTCTGATTGCTTGATAATTAGCCCCTGCTAGAAATAAGCAAGCTCGTCCGTTAAGGTTAAGGTATTATATTTTATTGCAAAAGTTTTTTTATTTTTGGCTTTTTCAAAATTATTCAAAATCATCAAAAATTAGCAAACCTAAGCAAATTTTTGCCTAGTTTTGAATTTTGCTTGGAGGGGGGGTCTAGGGGGGGGTGTCTGGGGGAAGCTATTTTGAAGCTAAAATAAATATGAAATTTGAAATTTGAAATTTGAAAATTATTTTGTAATATTAATCAAGAAAATATTTTTTGATATTAATTAATGAAATATTTTATAATATTAATTAATTTTGTTATTAATTAAGAAATTATTTTGTAATATTAATCAAGAAAATATTTTTTGATATTAATTAATAAAATATTTTGTAATATTTTCTTAATTAATTTAAGCTTCAATATCAAAAAAAGCTTTAGGGGGGGTCTAGGGGGGAGGGTAGGGGGGTAGCATATAGAAGCTACTCTAAGCTAAAATTCAAAAAAGTTTGATTCAAAATATTTTTTTGCAATTTTTGTAAATTTTTTGTAATTTTTAGCAAAATTTGCAAATTTTTAGCAAAAAAGCAAAATATTATATTAATTAATGAAATTTCTTAATTATATATATTAATATAATTTTCTTTTTCAAACTTAAGTTTTGAATTTTCTTTTTTAATTTTCGTTTCATAATAGCCCCCCTCCCCCTACACTATAGCCCCCCATAGAGCCTATATGCCACCTACCTATGACCATTATACGTGCCTCCTTATAGGCTATGGCTGCCTAGGTATAGCCTATATACTACTAAGTCTAGCCTATATATGCCTCGACTATGACTATAGTAGGCGACAATACAAGCGCACCTATTGGCTTATAGGCTACTTCTATATAGGACTAGCCATAGGCTACCTATACCTAACCTTTCGATTCCTATCGCCTTGTGCTATGTCTCGATAGCCTAGCCTAGGTGCGCCATTAAGGCACGATCGCGCCTCCTAACGTACAATCTAGCCATCCTAGTATTGATAGTGCCTAACCTTAAGATATGCCCAAGGTGTCGCTTCGCCCAAGGTAGACGCGACGATCGCGCCTCCTGAAAGGTAGATCATAGGCACGAAGACACGCGCACTCGAAAGGCTAAGGCTAAACATAAGGTGGCTATAAATGCTTAGGTTGGCTCCACTTCCAATGACGCCACCTTCGCTTGTGCCTTTGCCACTCGTGCCTGCATAGCGTGTAGTGCCTTGCGCTACAAGCATCTCGACTAATTGCGTATTGGTGGCGACTACATAGCCCTCGAAGTGGTACTCGCCTGCTAGCAACGTTAGCTCGCGTGTCGTGGCGTTCCATGTGGCGCGATCGCTCGCCATGTTCAGCGTCTGGATCAATGGCAGCGTACTCTCGACCTCGTTTGGGAATGTGATATTGGCTGATCCAGGCGCGATCGTCGCTTGTAGGACTATATCTCGCATTCGAGTCCCGCTGTTGAGTGGTGGTGTCGCGAAGCTTACAACTCCCGCAGGATCTCGATATAGATAGTTGCTGGCACTTGTCGCCGCTGAGGCGATCGCCTGTAACGTGGGGCTATATGGCTGATAAGTCGTGTTGGTTATGCTATCGAGCTTTGTATTGATCCCCGCAACACGATCGCGCTCCACATTGGTCGCGCTTGATAGTGGTGTTAGTCCCGTTTCGATCGTAGTGGCTTGATTGTCGGCTGCACTCGACTGAGAACGCTCTGCCTGCATGGCGTTCCTAAGGCTTTCTGCTGATGCTTTGAGCGCGATCGCGTCCCCTAATTGCGTTATACGTGAGGCGATTTGCCCTTGGATCGCGACGATCGCCTCCAATTCCTCACTTATAGCAAGACTTTGATTGAGCAACCCTTGTGCTGGTACGTTCAGCACTGCTGCGCTGTTGGGCTGCCCTGGATCTAGGCGGGTCACTGGGGCGTTACTGGCGATCGGCGTTAAAGGCATAGCAAAATTTAGTGTAGTGTCTTCCCTATAATACTACATACCATCCAGACTTTATCAATTCCGGATGGTATATCATAATTTATCTTTGCCATTCCCAGGGCTGGGAACGATCCCCGCTTATACCCAACTCAAGCACGTAGGTAGAGCGATCGGATCGTCTTGTTCATCGCGGGGGTGGGGCATTCCACTTACCCAAAATTGCCTGGTCTTAAAGAAGGGATTAAAATGCAGTGTAGCCAATTGCCCGTTGCACTTGCTCAGCGCCCAGGCACAAGCCTCTGGCTCGTCGGCGTCTTCCCAAGATTTAGGCATCCCAATTACAAACCCTTGACGGTAGAGGAAATCGGCGACTGTGTGAAAATTATTGCGACGGTGGTCGTTGCCCCACTCGCTCCCGTCAGGCATCACGGGGATCACTTGCTCCCAAGCTTCGCGCCTTTCGGTAATGGCGTCTAGGTATTCACCCATCTGGTTAAACATTGTCACAACATCTTGGTAAGCCGGCCATGTGCCGAGGTAAGCTGCGATCGTCTCTGGGGTTAGGTTAGGGTGTGTCATGGTGTTTTTTCCTTTGTTTTGTTGTTCTATGCTATACTACCGTGCCAGCGCCGGGAATTCCGCAAACTTTTAAAAGTTTATTCCCGCCGCAGCTCAATGAAGGCGATCGCCTATTGAAGTGCCGTTAAAGTGACGGGGGTCGATTCAGTGAACACCCGATCGTACCATTTGACCCCTTCTGGAATCCCAGGCACGGGATTGGTAGGGTTTAAACCAATAACAAAGTATGCGTCTAACTCCACGTTGTATACGATATATCCTTTCTGATCCCCTTTGTACAAAGCCCAAAGGTAACAGACTCCGGGCAAACTAACATCTTTGTGGTAGTCGATTGCGTATCCAGCGCCATTCAAGGCTTCATAGATGAGTCGGAAGGGGCGGGCGATCGCTTCGTAATCCGCTTGTAGCCACTCAGGAGCGGGGATCATTTCAGTCCAAGGGAGATGGCGCTTGGACTCTGCGATTTCTTGTAGGGTTGGGTATTGACTGGTCATGGTTGTTTACTGTTTTGTTGTTTTACACTATGCTACCGCAAGTGCTGGGGATCACGCGGCGTTTTGTTCACGGGGATCGAGGAGTACGATCTCGATCCCGTACCGATTACGCATCTGCTGTTGATAGTGCCAGATCATGCGGTGAGGGATGCTGACTTGGGCAACTCGGTTCTCAGTGACTGTCTGGCGATCGGTAACTCGTCCCAACATTAGAGCGTGAGAGGCATAAGCCATGTAGTAGCCATTGCTGCCGTTAGAGTTGGGCTGGTGGATCATGACGATCGCCCCTTGCTCGTGGCTGTCCGCCCATTGACGGGCTGTGTCGCTTACCGGAGCGCTCTTCAAGAAAATCTGATGGAAGAGGATCTGATCCTGAGTTGTATCCGAAGCCTCTTTGAGTGGCACTTCGATGTTTACCACGGTCTTTGTAAGCTTGGCTAACACTTTACGCGCCTCTGTTTTCAGGGCTGAGTGCTTAAGGTTCAGCTTGCCTTCGTAATGACCATTTGCCCGCAGGGCTTTGAGTGTAGTCTGTAGTGTTCTGTAGCTTCCTGCGATCGCGTTCTTGAGGTCGTTGGCGTTAGGTGTGAGTGTCATGTCTGTGTCCCGTGTTGTTTTCCTTTGTTATATTATACTACCATACCAGCGCTGAGAATTCCGCAAACTTTTAAAAGTTTATTCCCAGCGCTGGGAATGAGTGGGTTAGTCAATGAACTCGATACTTCCGCCCTGCGATCGCACGGCTTCCGCCAACTTGGTCGCGACAGAAACGTGGATGCTCAGCACGGGGATGTCGGCTCCTCCCATGCTGTGATATTCGAGCATGAGTCCCGATCGCGCCGCTAAGTTGCAGGCATGAGATCCATAAGTGTAATACCGAGAATGATAGTGTCCCAAGATCATTACAATATCCGCTTTCTGGTCTTTTTTCCAGAACAGCCAGCGCTTAGCAGCCGGGGGTAAGTAGATAGACTCAATGAGTGCCAAGGTTTCATCGACTGAGAGAAATGTTGAGACTGGGGTGAGTGTCATGAGCTTGAGTTCCTTTGGTGTTTGTTTTCCTTTGTTATCCTATACTACCATATCGGCGCTGAGAATTCCGCAAACTTTTAAAAGTTTATTCCCAGCGCTGGGAATGAGTTAAGGCATTGTTTTGAGTAGTGAAGCGTACCAAAGAGGCGGAACGCTATACCCAAAGCCCGATCCCGTGGTTTTAGGGCTGTTGGGGTACTTAAAGGTCGGGGGGAAGCCTGCGAGTCTGCTATAGGCTTGTAGATTGAGATTGAGCCACCGATCGCCCTCTGGGAGATAGAGGCACGAAACGTTGGAGCGCCCATTAAAGGCAGAGTCCCTAAATTTGGACTTAAGCATTGTGGGGATCGGTTCAAACCATCCCCGCGCCTTTGGGACTTTGCCGCTTGTTACGCGCTCGACATACAGCGGCGAGGGCTTGTGTTCCGGATACTTGTTGCGATTTTTATAGTACCAGGCAGCAGCAGAGGTTAGCTGGCGCTCGGTAGGCACGATCGGCTCGAACGTGGGGATCAAGTCCTCAATCACCTTGTACCAACTGATCCCCGCAGGCTGGATGGGCGATCGCCAGTCGCCAGCGAGGGATGCTGTCACGATCAATCGTTTCCTAGATTGACCAAAGGGCGCTCCAATGCAGATGGTTTTGTGGTTGAAAGTATAGCCCAGGGTCAGGGCGCGATTTTTGATATACTCGAACTCTGGGGATCGGGCATATTGGGGAACCTGTTCGAGCGTGAAGTTTTCCGGTCTGCCGTGGGCGATCGCATCCATAGCGGCGATCGCCATTGGCATATTCGCATGACTAGGACTCCCAAACTGGGCAATAGAGAAGTCCGCACACACGGGACTAATGTGGGCAAGCTTAGCCCCGATCGGGAGTCCCGGGAAACCCCACATCGCGTAATCCTGCACGGTCATCAAATAAGTGCGATCCCAGCCGTTGAGCTTGTGGATCTCGATAAAGGCTTCCGACAGCATCCGATCGCTAGGATCGCACTCAACTCCCAACACGGGGTCGATCCCCGCTAACTCCATCCCGCACTTAATCCCACCGATCCCCGAAAATAAGTCCCATCCGATCATGATTGTCTCATCCTAGTGTTAACAGCCCCTAGGGGGCGTGAGTTTTATTCTGGGAATCGCCAGCCTCCGAGGCTTTGTAAATTGACTTTCCTTTTGACGAGTGCCTCTGCGAGGTCGTATTCACAAAGTTGGTCGGTGTCCCAGGCTTCTTTCTGTGTCATGATCCCCCGTCGAGACTCGCTGGTAGGAAAACGCTCAATTCTCCAAGAGTCGTCATAAGCCGTAAGGGCTAGCACCGCATTTACTCGGTTAGTTCTGTGTCTGAGCTTCCACCTGAGAGTCCCAAGCTCGCGATCGGCAAACAAGGGCCCGATCTGAATCGCATCTAATTCCAAAACTTGATTCAGTACAAAAAACTGGTAGCGAAGGTGTTCCCGGGATCTGTCCCCAACGTCAAACAGTTGAACCTGATATCTTTCTAACATCAGTTGCTGTGACACCAAGTGTTCTAAGCAAAAAAGCTCGGCGATCGTCAGGGGAGCCACATCTAGTCTCGACTTGATCTCATCAAAATATTTTCTGTGGTCTTCGGGGTTGATAATGTCCATTTTCCTAATCTCCTTTGCTGATACCATAGTATACAATTCCGCCTGCTGTAAGTCCGTACAGCTTTAGAAATCAGGGGCGGGCGATCGCCCCGTGCAGTCTAGATCCCCAGTGCTGATCGCGCGTCGAATTCTGCTTTGTGCTGGGCAATCGATTCCTTGATGCTGCCAAAACCTTGCTGGGCAAGTACAGCGTAAATATGCTTGCAGGCAGGGGCTTTAAAAGCGGGGCGCATCTCCTGAAAGTCCTTGCACCCGCACTCATAACGGGGTTTGCCGTCCTTGACCTTGTAACCCACGTAGTTAACTGTCCCGGCTTCCGGGTTCTTGATCCAAAACTCGGTGCTGCTGGTAGCGCTAACTGTCAGCGATGCCGCGTTCGCCTTTCTGAAGTTTACGAAGTGATTCTGAAAAAGGCTTTTTTTGTAGAGTCGAGGGCGCTTGCCCTTTACCAAAATCCAGATCCCCGACCACCAAACTTGCATTTTCATTAGTCGCCGGGGGAGTGTTCCCAGTACGCGGGCGATCGCTTCTTTGGTGTAGATAATTGCGTCTTGAACTTCTTTGATGTCTAAGTTGGGCTTCATGGCAGTCTGTGGTGTTTGTTTTCCTTTGTTATACTATACTACCACATCGGTAAGGTTAATCCCGGAAAGTTCCGAAAAAGTTTTTTAAGCTTTCTCTTATTTGATGGTTAAAGTGGCGACGAGTCCAGCGCGTTACCTGGCGTTTAACCCATTTTGTTTGCTTGGGCGTAGTGATAGAAACCTTGTTGTCATGGATGGCATGACTACGCCCGCCCCCAACTTTCCGATAGTTTTCTTTGTTGTTTCTGTGCATTATTATCGATCCCAAACTGTTATATCTAAATGCGGGAGTTCATCCTCACTCACGATCGGTTTTGCTTTTTGGTCGTAGATGTTGATAGTAGCTCGCATCAACTTTCCGCTCAGCAGGATCTGAATGTCGGCGTCTGTCAGTACCCGGCGGCAATCCTCGATGGGGAAGGTATAACCCAGGCGTCGCATGACTTCGCTCAACGTGGCGATCGCATTGTCCTTATTCCTTGCGTGAGGGTGGCTAATAAAGTAAGTGATAGTTGGCTCCATAACTCTGTCCCTTTAATTTCCTTTGTTGATGTTATCGTATATCATAGCATACGATCATGTCAAGGGGTATCAGGATAAATCTTGACTTCATTCCCAGCGCTGGGAATGGGATCAGAAGTCGAGTTCAAGGGCAAGCTGCCGCCATTCGCCATTAGAGCTAATCTGGGAGCCATCGGTGAGGAGCCAATGGTCTAGCGCGGCGCTGTGCTTGAACGATCGCCGCCAAAGCAGGGGCGGGGTATAGCCAAAGGTTTCATAGAAGCGAACGCGGGCTGCTGAGGGACGATCGCCCCGCTCGAAAGCGGCGACCAACTCTTCCTCATAGAAGGCTTTGTGGATGCGCTCAGTTCCCGACAGCAAGGCGAATGGGATACCTTCAGGCGCGACCGTGCGTTTGGTTTTGAGATCAAACTCACAGCCACAAGCGCAATGGGTAGCGCTAATGTACGATCGGATGTCGCAGTTCTCGTCAAGGCAGGGCTTTGTCGGAACTTCCCCGGGCTGAAAGTCTGGCAATTCGATGTCATCAGGAGTGTAAACCAACTCCTCAATCCTGCCAAGACGATCGACACAGCCAGTCAAATCATAAACGGAAAAGTGAGTTTTTTTAGTCCCATCCCTATACGTGCAGGGGCGGGCAAAACGCCCCATCACTTGAACGTAACTAGAGTGAGAATCGGGATCGATCGCGAGGATTAAGTTAGTGGCGCAAGGGAGATCGATCCCCTCCCGAAGCACTTGACAGCTTACCAAAACGGGGATCTCCTCATTCCTAAACCGCTTGAAAATTTCCTCTCTCTTATTGGTTCCGCCCGTGACACAGATTGCCTCAATCCCTTTCTCGTTGAATCGTTCTGCCATTGCCCGCGCTTTCGGGACAGATGGGGAAAAGACGATCGTCGGGCGTTTATCAGTTAGGCTATAGATAAATAGGATGTATTCCGGATCGAATATCATCTGACCAGTAATAGCATTAGGCGTCACTGCGTACACCGGACGCACCAAATGTCCCATGTCGATTAGCTGGGCGATCGTTGGCGCAAATACAATATTTTCCCGAAGGAACAACTCCCCGAGCGAGGTGTACTTGTCGTTACGGCGCGGCGTTGCTGTTACCCCGATCGTTCGGTTCTTATGCTTCCAATATGTATTTACGTCCGGAATCCAATCCCGGATACATTTAGGAAAGGCTGACAAATGCGCCTCATCCAGAAACGTATAATCCGGTCGCAGCCAATCGATCCCTCTTGTGGCGATCGCCTGGTAAGTCGCGACCTGAATTTGGGCGCGTCGGGACTCCCGCATTGTTCCGGCGATCGCCCCAACATCCAATCCCCAATAGTCCTCTAACTCTCGAATCGTTTGGATCACTAACGACTTTCTAGGGACAATCACTAGCGTCCGGACATCCCTTTTTCGGGACACATCGTTGACTATCTTTCCCATGATTGCGGTCTTGCCCGCACCTGTGGGAGCAATCAATAAAGGGTCTTCGCCTTTGGCTAAAATCTCCTTTACCTTATTTGCACATTGCATTTGATACGATCGCAACTTTCTCATCCTTAGACCCCCTTTACTTTTTCCAATTCTAACATATTATATCATAAAACGCAAGGGCTTTCCGGACAGTTTTCCATTCCCAGCGCTGGGAATAGATCCCCGATCGTCCTTTGTAGTTCTTCATGTAGTATGCAATGTAGTATTAAGATTAATCTTTGAGCTTTCCCGGAATTGAACTTGCAAAAGTGTAGATATAGATAAGCAAACAAAACGATCCCCGCCACACCGGATCGGGCTGTAGCGAGAGAGGGTAGAGGATATAGCAGCGAGGGCTACATTAAGGACGATCGGATTGTAAGGGCGCGATCGTATCGCCCAGAAAACAGCTAGGAAGGCGCAGGAGGCTCCCAGAATAGGTTGTGACAAGGAATTAGCCAGACCTCGCCCCTAATGCTCACTTTAAAGCCATTTCCTTCGCAATCTAGAAGGCGAGCTTCCTCAAATTGTGGGCGATCGGCGCGATTTGTTTGTACCCACACAGTAACAATTTCAGAATCGCGAGGTTTGTCCCCCTCCTCACCCGGTCGCGCCGTTTGAGTGCCTTCGCCCCCGATCGCGCCCTGGGAGCCAGTTTTGCCCGATCGCGCCCCGTTTTCCTCATTTTCTGGGGGTGTCTGGGGTTCTGTCTTATCTTCCTCCGTTGTTTTATAAATATAGTCCGTACCCGTGACCTCTGGCATAGTATAGGTTTCTGGCAATTTATTGCCATCAAACCCTTCTATTTGCGTTTGATGTAAATTAGGAGTATCGGGAATGGCTGAAAGTCTATCGGGGTCTAGGTTTGGGCGATCGCCGCCGTCGAATTCTAGGGAATCTTTCGATAACCTTTGCCTAAATCTGCGATCGACATAAGAAAATAGCTCCTCCCAGTTGTCGGGGTGGCACTTGGCGCGATCGTACCAATAGGTATAAACGCGGGTTCCTTCAACTCCGGGAAGGGGCTGGGGGAGTCTAATTTGCTTTTTGCAAGGTTTAACTCCGAACAAGGGCATCAGAGTGCGGTTGATAAAAGTGAGGTTGGTCGAGTGTCCGGGATGACCAATTACTCTAGAGATCGTTTTCTTCCACCGCACAGCGCGTACAAATTCCACAACGTCGGCGCTCTGGTCGCTGTAGACGTGTCCGTCTAGGAACTTGTGGAAGCCCAGAGAGTGCATGATCTTGACAAACAGCCAGCGATCGGTCTTGACGCGATCGGGAATAAAGAAATCGAGGTCGCTCTTATCCGCCCATTGCTGCGCCTTTAGCGCCTCTGACTCCTCAGAATGAGTAAGTAGCCAAAAAAGGTCTAACTGGCTGCTTAATTCGCGTTCTCGGTAGCGGATTCTGTGTATAAAGTCCACCGACCACAGTGGCGACTGTTGCAGCCCCGGAAATCGGCTCAGCAGTTTGTGCTTGATTACCATGCACCGTTCCTGCCAGTTTGCATCAAGACTCTTGCCCAGATCCTCAGCTTGCTTGTCCGTAATGTCTGGGGCGTTGAATATCTGCTGGCACTCAATTAGCTGGACTTCGACCTTGGCTTCCTTGTAGGCAGTAGAGTCCACTTGATGCGCTTGTACCTTCGAGGGCTTCATGCCCATCCCTTCAAAAGCGTAATAGAGAAACGAACGGTAATTGCGTTTCTCTAAATACTCGATCGCCTGCATCTTTGCCCACGCCTGAATGTGGAGACTATCTAATTGCGCTCTGAGGGTAGCCATCACTTTGTCGCCTATGTCCCCAGCGAAAACACCCGCCTCTGCGGTGATGCGGGTTGCCAAGTCCTCCAACAAGATTTGCTCAAATGCTCCAGCATTGCGCTTGTGGTCAATACCAATTTGAGGTGCAAAAACAATGACGCGATCGGGGTTGCGGACGCGGCGGGACATTTGCACCGCTTCATTGATTCCGACAACTCCTGCAAACCAGCAGAAGACGGTATCAAACTTGCCTTTGTTGTTGATAGAAACTCCACTCTCGACAGTAGGAGTGCAAGCGATCCAGTTGACGCGGTTGGGGTTCGCGTCTATGTATGCGTCGGGATCTTTCAAGAAAGCGCGAACCCACTTTTCCGTAACAGTCTTAGAAGTGATCAAAAGCCCGTCGCCCCTGAGTTTCTGTAACTGTTCTGCGATCGCCTCCGCCTTTGTAATGCTATCTACAACTACGGCGGGCAATTTAGCCTCTAGAATTTGCAGGTTTATCCACTCGTCAACTTGCTTTTTTGTCAAACCATCATCATCAACAAAAAACAATGGCGGCGTTGGGCGATCGCTCTTGTTGTCATATTTTGTTACTAATTTTGTCGGGTCGATTTGCTCTACATATTCAACAAGCCAATTGGTCATGTTTCCATCCATCAAAATGATCCGGGAGCATATTTTAACAATGTACTCGAATCTTTTGAGGATATCCAAACGTTTTCCTCTCAGGGTAGAACTGCACAACAGGTGTTTAATTCCTGTCATGGACTCATCCAAAATAACGGTCGCCCCGATAAATATTTCCGGGGGAAGCTTCAGTATTGAATCAAAGCAAAGTGCAACTCGCAAATTTGGATCTTTAAATCTCCCATACGCATGATGCAAGTCCAAATGATCGAAGTCCCACCTGTCGCACAGTTGCTCCTGAAGGGAATTTCTGTGTCCGATCGACCCCATCACGCCATCGGCAGTGGCGACATTTTTGACCTTGCCGTTTTTCTCGACCTTTTTGACTTTAGCAACTTTCTTCGCTACCCATTCAGATTTGCCGCTGTTGAGATCCGATCGCACGACCGTTAGTGTCCCGGGTGCGGGTTCCGGGGCATCAAAGAAATAGTCCCGCGTCTGTCCGCTGGTAGAAGTAAACTGTCGGTAAGCTCTCCACAGGCGCGTGTGTTCGTATTCAGTCGCAGACTTCGCATCCCGCAAAGCAGTCTCGATTACTTCAAATTGACCTGCCACAATGTAATCGTCCGCGCCTTTGTGCGGGCCCGGCAACTGTGCAATCCTTACGGTCGCCCGACGGAACTGACGGGACAGTATCGCCGCTGCCTTAAACTCGACAGTTGCCTCAAACCCCATGCCGGGACGGTAATCAAAAACTATGCAGATGCTGCGTCCGGCGCTATCGAATTCCTTTAACTCCTCTCGCAAAAGCCGCTCAACAACCTTTCCCCAGTCGTCGCGAATCGCTCTAAAACCCGTAAATATTCCCGGAAGTGCGATCGCTGGAATGCCCCGACTAATCAGCGACGCCGCCTTCTTTTCCCCTTCAACAACAACAACGGGCAATCCGTAAAACTTTACCCATTCCCAGTAGCTCATCTCTGGGGGCTTGGCGACTCCAAAACGCTCCTGGGCTTTCTTTATTGCCTTGCGTCCCGGCTTGATAAAAGTTATAGGAGTGATGCGTCCCAGTGCTGATATGTAGCGCTTGGGCTTCCCTTCCTCATCCAAGTAAGGCGACCCGCCCAGCCAACGCATCCGATCGTTACATACCCAACCGAAAAAGTCCTCGACCTTGTTAAACTTTCGGGCCCAGCCCCTAGGCATACACCCGTTATTCAGTTGACCCGCGTCCGGGTAGGCTAACTCGAAAGCTTCTTTTCCCCAGATGGGGGCAAAGTTTAATGCTTGGGTTTCTTCATCAATTCCCGATCGATCGAGATCGGCTTTAATGAATTTTTTGATCTCTTCAAGCTTGACTAACTCTGCTAAGTATGTCATAATTTATTCATAGAAATTGTTATTTCCTTTTTTCTGCGAGCGATCGTTCCTAGGCGACAGCTCGCATTTTTGTGTACGTGTTTCCCAGTGTACCGTCATCTCGCCATTTTGGGAACCCCTGCAACACATAATCTATTCCCAGCGCTGGGAATCGTTACACCGTAAGGGTTTCAACGTTGTACTCCTGTTTAGCTCGCTTCAATTGCCCAGTAATTATACTATACCACAATACAAAATACTCTCAGGACGATCGCCCGTGTCACTGTTAGGGAGTGTATTTTATAACTATAGTAACAATCAATGACACGCTCAAACCCTTACCCAGTCAACGCCCCCGTTGTTTGTAGCGCGGGGGTAATTTAGGGTTCCGCGATTCGATGCCCGTAACACTTCCCCAGGAATCGCCAATAAGAATGCTGCGGATTGTGGGCTTAGCTACATTGAACTGTTCTGCCAAGTCCTCAAGGCGAGAACCCGAATCGGACAGAGCAACGATGTCCCGCACTTGGGTGGCATTTAGCTTAGCCTGCGGGTGTGCTTCCCCCTGGTTTGGAAGTTTTCGGGGAGGACGGGGCGGAACGTCGCCAGATTTGCCTAATTCTTGCGCGACAAAGCGCGTAAAGGTAACGTTGCAACGAGTACAGCAAAAACGAAAGAACCCGTCCCCAGCGCGCAAATAACGCCCCTTTCGCCTTACCCGATCGCCCACTTGGCACTGTGGGCAGTTGGGCTGGTACTTAGCTGTTCGGGCCATAATGTCACTCCTATGTCACTTTACTTGTCACTTGTCTGTCACTGCTTGAGACAGTATTTTATAATATAATATCACACCAATGACATTAAAAACCCCGTCCCAGTAAGGGTCAGGGTGCGTTTATTCCCAGGTGTGGGATTGGCTTCGGGGGAAAGAAAGCAAGGGCGCGATCGTCAGATGATACAATGATTGCATTTAGTTCCTGATAGGTTTTAAGGTTGGCGCGGTGGCTTTCTCACACCGCGCTATTTATTTAGGACTCTGATTCCTCTGGCGGTTCGGCATCATCTTCGGGAAGAAAGTTTGATCCGATCGTCCCGCGAATGATTCCCTGCCACAGTTCATCCCGCGTGATTCCCATTTCAGTCGCGATCGCGTTAAGCATTTCTTCACGTTCTGGCTTGCGCTGCATCAGTTTGGCGGCAAGCAGCGATCCGGCTTCCTCCGCGAGCGAGCGGTTCTTAAGCCAAGCTTCGACTACTAACAGCCAGAAATAATAAACACTTAAATTTGCATAGTAACGGTTGAGCTTGTTTGGTGTCGGTCGTGTTGTCGTTGGCATTGTTGGGGTTGCTCCTTGTAAGTGATCCAAGTTTATCATAAATCCCTAATCTGCCTCAGTTTCGATTCATTTTCAGCAAATTTCAGAATCAGGGTTGACACATCGCTGGATGTTATGGCATAGTAAAAGACATGAAAGGAAACGACGCGGGTTCAGATGAACGCCAGCAAGCGGGGCTTTCATAAATCACAAGCAAACTTTTAGGCAAAGACAAATATGAGCAACGCTGTACCGTGGAACGAAACAGAAATCAACAACGAAGATGAATCGATTGTTACTGACGATTTCTACCAAATGGCATATATGGCAGCAACAAATACTTTGTCTGTCTCCTTTGGTAAAAAGTCCACATCTAAAGACCACCTGGTCGCGATTGCAAAAAGTCAGATTGACGCATTGGTTGACGAGATTGTTTCAAATCAAGAAGTGGCAGACTCAAAGGTATTGAAGATTACGGGTGCGGCGACAAACATGATTACGGCTGTAATTACTGGTGCTTTGTTTAACAAAGTCAAAGCATTAGCAATGTATGACCCCGATCAGTCGGGTTATGTAGTTGTCAGCAATAAGGACGGTACTTACACTGTCGGCAGTGTTTTTAGACCTTAATTGACACAATCAAACTTATCTACAAGGGCGGTTCGCCGCCCTTAAACCCGAACCATGACAACAACATAAAGGAGCATTATGACTGAAGCCGAAAAAGAAGTTTTGAGCATAGCTACAGCAAGTTTAATTGGTGCTGGTTTATTAGGCGGTATTGCCGGATACGGCTTAGGTCGTGAATCGTCATCATGTGTTGTCGAAACTAAACCAACGACTAACACTACTATTTACGGCGGGCAAACTATCATCAACGGAAAGGATGTAAAAGTCAATTCAAGCGATTAGTAATTAGGAAAAACGTAATGGGGATTAAAGTTATGGAGCCGGGGATGCCAATCCCCCAAAGAAGCAACGCACCGAAAGCGTGGACAAGACGTGCGATCGCATCTGAACTTGAGAGATCGCCAGACACCATTTACAAATGGGAAAAAGAAATGCACGGGGAACTGTTGCAATTACCGCATTCCTTCATAGTTTGGGAATACATCATCAAACAAGGAGATGCTAAAAAGAAGCGACATCCGCCTTTAGACTCCTATCAAATTGAGTGTTTGTTCTTATTAGGTGAATTGAGAAAAACAGCACCTGCAAATACGACAATTGCCCAGACAGTAAAAGATAACGGGGGGATGTTCTATGAACTCCACCAAATATACAGCCCATTACACACCAAAGAGGAATCAAACAATGGCTAACAAACCTACCGACACTTACAACATTTTGGTTTTGGGACACGCAAAAGCGATCGGAATCACAGACTTGGAAAACATGACCCCAGAGCAAAAAAATCAGCTTGAACACCGCTTGACAGAGCATGGCGTGGTTAGACCGGAGGGTTCTCCCGCTTTGCCCGGTACAGCAGATATTCCCAGCGCTGGGAATGAAGGATCGGCGATCGCCCCTGCAACTAAAGGACGGGCAAAACGTACTCCTAAGACACCCCCCGTCAATCAGCCTTTAAGCCCTGGCGATTTCAATCCGGAAATTGTGCAAGTGTTTCAACACATGGCGCAACAGGGTGACAAGGTTGGAGAAATGGGAATGCAAATCTTTGCAGGAGCCGTCAGTCGGCGCGTAAGGGATGGGATGGTTGATTTCACCCTGCAAGCTACAAAACCCATCGAAGCATTGACGGCGGGATCTGCTCAGGATTTTTTGGACAGCGAGGGGTATTAAACCCCGAGGATCGGGCATTAATAGAGGCGCTAATTGAGAGGATTAGCGCCCTCGAAAACCAACTAACAACACGCAAAGCAAAAAAAGAAATGAACTGGTTAAAACGCAAAATTGAAAATTGGATGTCTGGGTTTCCCGCTGCTGAATATGACTATGAATCACCTTTTGGAGTGTTTGGGGGGTTCATGTAATGCCTTGGCTGTCAGTTAATCCACAAGCGGAAAGGGATGAAATTATTCAATCGGCAATGGCTATATCAGGGTTTTATCAACCCGGTTGGAGTGAATGTGGAGAATATATCAATGAAATTCCAGACTCGACAGATTTAGACCCTGTAGACATAGCTTATTTGTATAACAATGCTGATGATCTAGGGCTGGATATTTACTCGGTGAATGATAGACCTGAAATAAACGAGGATTAACGCAATGGTAAAAAAAGCTAGCACAAAAGGTTCGGTTGCTAAACAGAATCTGCTTAAAGAGGACAAAGATTATTCGATGGGGACAAAAGCCTGGAAAGTCGGAATTACTAACCCCGATTATTCACAAGTTGGCAATTTAAATCCCGCCAGCATAAGGGCAATTAATATTAAGAAGTCAAACGCCATTTTGCAAGAAAAATGGGCAAAGGAATGGCTCGAAGGTATTAAGCAGATAGAAAGTTCTCGGAAAGAAATTGAAAAAATCAGGTGCGATATTGAAAAATTGCACTTTAAAACAGAAGCCGAGATAGACGAGTATGTACTTGGTGGTTTGTTGGCAAAAACTGAATATGACGCCCACTTTAGGGAGTGGACAGCCAGAAAGAATCAAGAAACCAAATTCATCAACGGCGGATCAAATGAAGAAATTAGATTGTGGCAGCGGAATTTGCCGATCGCCTGCGGGTTCGCAAAGCCAAAACCGACCAGCGGATTCAAGCGTCAAAGATCAAAGCAGATGCCCAAATCGCGCAACTAGGCAGAGAAAAAGACACCACAGATGCCGACGCAATAGAACGGGAAAGGAAAAGGTTAGAAGCCTTTATGCGGGGCGATGACATGGAAATTGTCGAAGCGATCGGCAGCGGTGCATCTACGGGTGAAGGGCGATCGGATGTGGCGCTTTTGGACTCATTAATTTCTGGCAAACTTTTTAACTTTAAGTAGGGATTAAATCATGTACCAAGTTGATACGGTATTGCAGCAAGCACAAGAGGATTGGCAGCAGTTGCGAGCGATGGATTACGAGGCAACCCAACCTTACAACGTGGAAGAAACCGATTGTCCGCAAGCGAATAAAAAGAAGGAATGGGGGCTTTACGATCGCATAGAAATCCAGTGGTTAGTGATGGCTGAAATTGGATTCGTGCTGTTGACTTTTATTGGGGTATTTACTCTTATTTGTTTTTTAAGAGTGTTTGGTGCGGGAGTCTTGGCAGGTAGCGTCGGTTTGGTTTTGGTACTGGCAGCAATTATCGTTCTACTGTGCTTCTGGAACGAATTAAACGCTTCTAATTTTAAGCTGAGGGTGTTTGTTTGTTTCTTTGCTTGTGGCTGTGCGCTTGCGCTTTCTATGAGCGACCAAGCCGTCGATTTGACTCGACACTATTGGGGATTGTTACAGGCTGCGGTAGTAACGGGTGGAGTGACTACGATCGCCGCAGGTGCGCTAGTCATGGCGATTAAGTATCAGCCACAGAATCAAAACAATTAAGGCAAGTTGACCGCCAAAACGCACACAAAACGTTTTGGCGGCGCTTACATTTCAAATATATTCCCAGGGCTGGAAATCAGAGATTAATTATTAGGAAATAGCAGGAGCAATTGAGATGGCTAGCAGGAATCAAAAAGCGACGTTAATGGCTGGGGCGATGTTTGTACTGGCGGGTGCGATCGCGGTATGTGCCGCGTTAGTAAAGCCCGAGACTCGAATTATAGGAACGATAAACGGTCGCCGGGTAGATATTCCGGTGTGGCTACAGAACGAGCCGGACTACGCAAAAATCAAGAATGTCAAAGTAGAAAACGGATGGGGCTGGGCGCGGTTGGTGTTGGGCGCGATCGCGTTGGTTCCTGCTGGAGTTGGTGTGGCTTTAGTGGCAGAACGCCGCGCCGAATTGCCGGAAGAGGCAGCTAAGTATGAACAAGAGCAGAAAGAGAAAAAGCTTTTAGGACAGGTAAAGACAAACTACAAAGTAAATTTGGCTGCAACACTGCTTAAGAAAACTGGGGACGCTAAGGTCGTTATCCACGAAGAGGAAATGGAAATGAAAGTTGACGCCTACAGGGAGTTAAACGGCATTTACGCGCCCGAACCCGTAAGACAGATTGAACCGCCCTTGTTACGCGAAAAAGAAGCAAATGGGAACCCATTTGAGGGCATGAAGACTCCCCAGGAATATGCGGAAGAACTCAAGGCAGCGCGTGAGGCTGCGATCGCCAAATTACCCACAGATGCAGATGGTACAAATGCCAGCGATTCAGGAAATGGAGGCACTGACGATCGTAAAAGTTTGTACCAACTTAAAGGCAAAAAGTTAATTTCAAGCATGGCGGCGCTCAGGATGTCAATCTTGTCGGCAGCGCCCACAGGTGCGGGTAAAAGTACCACTATGGATCAGTGGTTGCGCGAACACAGACGATTGTTCCCAAAGGCTGAGACATACGTTATCGCTCAAAAAAATGACTCGTTTTTGGGCTTGGCAGAACAAGGGCGCGTAACTCAATTTAATGCTTTTAGTGCTGAGGCTTCTTTCAAATTTCTGGATGTAGTCTACACAGAAATGAAGAGGCGCTTGGCGGAACCTAAAGCAGATCGCGCTAAATATGACGACATACCAGTCCGGTTAATTTTGGACGACTGGCACGCTACATACACGGCGTTAAAACTCGATCCTAATCTGTGCAAAATAGTTACTACCAAACTAGGTCAAATTATCACCCTAGGTAGGGAGGCGAATGTATGCTTGTATATCGCAACCCAGAGTTACAACCTAGTTACTTTGGGGTTAGTTGAAGACTCAGGAATTAGGTCAAATTTAGCCATCACTTGTCAAGGCTTGGTCAAGCTTACGACTGATGAAGATGGAGAAGTGGCAGAGCAAGGCGATTATACCGTATTGCAGCAGCTAATTAAGAACCAATACATCATTCCATCAAATGCCGATCGCGAACGCCTGATAGCTCAATTAAACGAGCTAATAGAACTTTCTATGGAGCATCAAGTCCCGGCAGTATTTTCGGCAATTGGCAAAGCTACTTTAGGGCTAATGCCTTTCTATGAAATTGAGGGAGATGGAGGTTATCCAGAGTCTACGAACGTGGCAGTTATTGATAAGAATGATGGCGATGAATTGCCAGATTTTACACAGGAAGATGTGCAAAATTTTCGTCAATTACTGCAAAAAACAGAAAACTCATCTCAGTTTGAGCAGCCACAAAACGATGTTCAGAACGACGACAGAATGGGACTTTCAGGCTTTGAGCAGAGTGAGCAGCTCAAAAATGAGCAGCCGATTGACCCGGAATTAGTCAACTGGTATCGGTGGCTTCCTAGCAAGTCAGAGATGATTAGACTATTAGAAAATAACGACGCAAACCTTTACAACTTTCCTAGCTTTGTGCGTTCCAAACTAAAGAAAAGTGAGACTAGCTACAACCGCAAAACTAAAAATGCGATCGTGCAGTTGCTAATAACTTTAGGGCGTAATGACTTGATTGAAAAGTATCAAATAGATACTAAAATTTACCCGTTATCAGACTATCCAAATGGGTAAAAATTGTCCTGATGCTTGGTTGGGGGCTGGTATAATATAGTATAATTTACATCAGCACCAACCATGAACGGACAGGTATACATTCTAAAAGTTGAAGGTCAAAATGCTTACAAAATTGGCATAACTAGCGGAAAAATAAGCGAACGTATTTCGGCTTTACAAACTGGTAATCCCTACAAAATCCGGCATATATTTAGCGCTCAAGTTGAAAATTCTGCCAATCTAGAAAAGTTTCTGCACGGGCATTTTCAGGCAAAAAAGATGCAAGGAGAATGGTATCAACTAGACGCGAATCAATTAGCAGAAGCTATCCGGATGATCCAATATTTTCAAAGCGAATATGCTTTGAAACTAGCAATCGATACCAGGACAAATGTACAAGACAAGAGCAAAACAACCCCAAAACAAACAGAAAAGATAGACGAGACAGAAAAAGTGATTAGACTTTTAGAAAGGTCACAATACATCGGTTTGTACGATTTAGTTCAATTTCATTTGAATATAAAAAATGAGGATGAGATTTACAAAAAAATGGATTGGATTATTAGTTTACTTCGGCAATTAGGACGTTTTGACTTGTGGGATAAGTACGGAATTGACGATATTATCTAATCCCGATCGCCCTTAATCACTGCCAATCCGATCGCGCCAAACGCTTACCAGTGGCGCGATCGCCTCCTATCAACAACCATTACCAATTAACAACAATGGCTCCTAAAGAACCCGCAAATTCAATAGTCAAAAAGCCTCGAAAACCTACGGCACAGGGCCCGTTAGAAAAAGCTTTACAAGAACAGGAAAGAGCTAAGAAAGCAGCACAGCGCAAGGCTTCTAAGGCTGTACTCCCTCTAGATTTGGGCATTGCCCCTGATGTGGCAAAGTTCTTTTACCGCAACCCCAAGCACAAATACGGGACGTGCTGGCAGTGCGGCGCAGCGCGGCACACTGCCGGAGGGTTGCCCGGGGGCGCGGATGCCTACTGGTGCATCCCCTGCAACAAGTACATGGCAGTCCGAAACTCGCCTAGCGACCCGGCGGCGATCGCAATTGTGGAACCTAAAAAGACCAAAAAAGACCAACGAACGGCAAAGGGTAGACACGTATCGACAGGGGTAGACACAATCGATGAAACTATTGATTTTCCGCTGGACTAGACAGGGGTAGACACGTATCGACAGGGGTAGACACAATCGATGAAAATCTCTCTGTGTGTGCCTTTCGTGGCTCCGACAAAAAAACCAGCATTTTAGGGGTAGACACGGGGTAGACACAGACAAAAGTGTCTACCCCTTCCCCGTTCCCAGGGATGGGAATGACCGGATTTTATGCTATATTATCGGTAGATAGATTGTGTTATTTGCTAATATTGAGTCAATGAAGTTAGTCCCTTTTAACGGTTTTCTTACGTGGCCCGGAGGCAAGCGCCGGATGCTTAAATATTTTGAACCATTATTTCCCGAAACTTGTCGCCGCTATTACGAACCGTTTCTCGGTGGCGGCGCTGTAGCTTTGGCGATCGCCCCCTACTGCGGGGAGATGATTCTCTCAGATAAGAATAGCTGCCTGATTAATGCTTGGCAGTGCGTCCGCGAAGATCCCGAAGCGATCGCATCGGATCTTTACCATCACAAGCACCGACACGAGCGGGGCGGGCGGGGATACTTCGATTATATGAAGCGCCTTTACAACGAGAAAAAAGGCGAATGCGGACTGTCCGCAGCGTCCCGTTTCATTTTTATAAACAAGTCTTGTTTTAACGGGCTTTGGAGGGCAAACAAACAGGGAAAGATTAATATGCCGATCGGGGATACCTGCCACATTCCAGAGCTACTCCCGATTGCCGATCGAGTAGCCAACGCGGCGATCGTCGATTCTCAATTTGACATTATTGAGAGTGCTGGGCGCGGGGACTTAATCTACTTAGACCCGCCGTATTATGAAGGGCATCGAGATATTACATCCGGATACGGCATAGGTCAGTTTAGTGAGGACGATCGCGCCCGCATGGTAGACCTCGCTGTTCGTGCCAGTTGTCGCGGGGCAACAGTGGTCGGCTCGGATATTGATTGCCCTTATACCCGTGTTTTATATGAGGCGGCTGGCTTTCACTGCCAAACCGTATCCTTTACCTATTTCATAGGCGGAGATCAAAAAAGGAGACTTATAAGTCCCGAGGTGATATATCACAATAAACTATAATATATTATGATATGTTATAGTTTCCGGTTTTATCAATCTGTTGTGGTATAGTAAAACAAGAACAAAGACAACAGACTAAATAAACATTCCCAGCTATGGGAATAGCTAACAACCTTAGAGGATTAATTAAATGGCAGCCCGTAAATCAAAGCAAGCAAAGATTGATGCAGAACTCGAAGCTCAAGCCCCTGTGGCGGTAGAAGAAGCGCCACAGGGGCAAACAATTGCTCCCGCAGTTATAAAAGCACCCGAAGCTTTGCCGGAAGATTTTCTTCCTACAGAACACCCGGCGATCGCCAAGATCAAGGCACAACGGGGCAAAAAGTCTCCCGAAACAGCACCCGAAACAGCACCCGAAACAGCACAGAAAAAAGAAAATTCTCTTGCTGCTTACAACGACAAGTGGGTTCCGGCAGATGCTCTCATCCCTTGTGAGATTTTTGACTGGGTGGATTATCAATTCCGTTATTACAAGAACGAGTCCGGTCAAGTGCGCCCCGTGCTTTATTTCAAGAAAGAGTTATTCTTTTCTGGTTGGTACTGCAAGGACTTTGACAGCGCCCGATCGCTCGTCATCCCAGTGTATTACGCGCACTCTGGAGAACTCAAAGGAAAAGAAGCAGCGTTAAGACCTGAGTTGCTGGCAACACACCCTCTGAGCGCTTTGATTTACCCCGATGACAATACTAAAGTCATCAAAGAGTCTTTTGCTGAGTTGGGCAATCAAACCGACTTGTTCCCTATTACGATCAATCCTTACGGGTTGGCACTCAGCGGTAACACCCGCCTCAAAGTTTCACAGGAGGAAGCCCAGCGAACCGGGCTAGAAATTAGGGTACACTGCAAGATCAGTGACGGAAAAAACGATGTTAACATCATTGTCGGTGGCAACCAGCAACGGGAAAAAACACCTCAAGATTATCTGCGGGAGGCGATCGCCAAAGAGCAAGCTAGAGATCCGAATAATAAGTATTTTTGGACTAACGTCCGGAATACGTTTATTGCCGATTCTGGCATGGCGGGAGGCATACACGACGCTATTAAGAGTGTCACCAAGTTTGTCGAACAGCGGGCGGGCAACCCGATCGCGGATAAGGTCAACAAAATCGCAGAAGGAAATCCCACAGTTGCACTAGAAATTGCTAAGCTGCAAATGGCAAGCGAGTCAAAAGACGGTCAGCCTTTGCCAGAGAAAGAGCAAGCTGAGGCAATCAACAAAGAACTTGGCAAAATGGCGCGTCAAAAAAGCGCTAAGCCTATTGATGTCGAGAAAATCTACCCCGGCATACAGCTTGACATCGCAACTTTGAGGGAACACTACCGGGGTGAAACAGTCCCCGCAATGGCTGACTTTTTAACAAATTGCTCGCCGGATATGAGGGAGCGGGTAATTGCAGAAGTCATTGAAATGAAGAAAGCAGGGAAAAGTCCTGAAAAACTCAGCCTACTTAAAGCACGTCTAGAGCAAGAAGATGCCGCGCAAAACGCCGATCAAAGCGAAACTCCCGATTGGAATGCCTTAAATGAACAGGAGGAAGAATCGCAACAAGTGGCTACCGCCCCGGCAGTAGATCCAAATGCTGACTACTACCGCAAGATGCGCCAAATGGGCATTCCTGAGGATGGTTGCTGGTTGTTAAATAAAGCGACAGCAGAATCGCTTAATGCTGCCGTTGGCGGTCGCGCCGACTGCGACCCTTTTGCCGAACCTACGGGGCATATAGAGTGCGATCGCCGCATTTTAGCTACTGAACAGCCGTTGAACATTGAAGACTGGGGAGGCGGCGTACACGCTGGCAGCAAAGGTTTAAAAATTGTTACTGCACTTCCGCCAGCCCCGGACATGGTTCCCCTCTTCACTGAGATGATGTCAAGGATTGAAGATGGACGAATCGCTGAAACCGCTTTTGTCGTAGACGCTGCTGTGGTTTTTCTCCCGCGTTTTTCCGCCTACTTTAAGAGCATCCCGCTTGCCTGGATACTGGTAGCCCGCGAAAACAACAAAGAAGCTACCGAGGGTTTCGGATTTGAGCCTAGCCCCTTTCTGCACAGTCACAGCCGTTACAAACGGCTTACTGAGGATAATTGGAACGATTCGCAAAGGGGTTTTGTAATTATCTACTACGGGCAAAATTACGATCGCTTTGAGCGGACGTGTGGCAAGTACGGCAACATCTGCTATAACAGCAAAGCTGCTGCTGCCAAGTCGCTACAGTTCGATTGGGAGCTAGACGCTTCTACTAAAAAACCAACAGCCTGGAATTCCGGAGTTTGCTATGAAATTGAGTATATAGCGGGGACTTATTTTCTGGTAGTTGACGGCAAGCGTAAACCAGAACGCTATACCGAACCCGAAAAAGCCAAACGCGCAGCGGTACTCGAATCACTCAACTTTTAGACTATTCCCAGCGCTGGGAATAG
>Ga0105237_10000482_pt1 | contig 56715 bp, 100 predicted proteins | sample KBSC24metaG_FD_81520 | JGI IMG/M metagenome (GOLD analysis project Ga0105237, IMG submission 81520) | Corn rhizosphere microbial communities from Kellogg Biological Station, Michigan, USA - KBS C2-4 metaG | ecosystem: Host-associated > Plants > Roots > Rhizosphere > Soil | place: Michigan, USA... | reverse complement strand
GCTCTCTTTCTGCTTGATCAACCAGACCTCGCGATGGATGGATTTCACTGCCACGATATTATCGGGCCGAGAATCTGCGGACGAGAAGTTGAGCGCTGCCCAGTTCGAGAGATCGAAGAGATTGGACTGCCACCACTTGTCCGTACCGACCTCATTCACAAGGCCGAAACCATCCTGATAAGACGCTGAAACCGGCCCCGAAAAAGGAAGGGGCTGGGCGGTAAGCGTCCCTCCTGTCACCAGGTAGCCGCTGCTCCCGTCGAAGATGTTCATCTGCGAGCCGTTTTCGATCATGCTCACAGGCCCGGAGTTGGTGGTCAGGCCGCCGATGCGCCTCGCGCTGTAGCCGGGAGTAACCTCGTAAACATCAGGACCGGATGCGACGTACAGATTGCCGCTGAGCGCTTCTGTTCCCCGGATAGGTCCGTTGCCGCAGGTCACAAGGAGATCGAGGCCGGGGCACATATAGAAGGCGCCAATGCTCTTAGCGTCCTTGGTCTCCCCGATCTCGGGAAACAGGTTAATCAACTCGTTGTCAGCGAAGTTTTTTGAGCGGCTAACGTTGAGCGGCCCCAGGAAGGGCGTGTCCATCAGTTCGTCCCGCCAGTGAAGATGTTCGGCGTGACGTTGATCCGCGACACCAACTCACTGTCGTATCGCGCCACCATCTGGCGCATATTCGCGCGCTTGACGTTGCCCTTGCTCCGCGCGGCGATCACGAGAAGCTTCTGCGGCACTTCCTCCTGGTCCGGCTTGAAGTACGGATGAAGCTCAACCGCCAGGTTGTCCTGGATCGCCTTCTTGTAGCCGGGGGGCATGACAAGCTGCTGATCGAGGTTGTTGAAACTGTCGATCTGCCGGTAGCTGTCGAAGAAGATCGTGTAGTTGATGTTCGGCACCGGGAAGATGTTGATGATGCCGAGCGGGTACTGATTGTCGTAATAGAGAGTGTCAGGCAGGTTCGAGTTCACGAACCTCTGACCGATCAGGTTCCATGTGTTCTTCGGCACCACATCCAAAGGATAGATGTTGCCCTGAGAGTCCTGGATATAGGCGGACCCAGGAGCGTCGTTGATCCGGATGGGACGGGGAACATTGAAATATCCGCCCGGACCAATCGTGTACTGCTGCTGACCCACATTCAGCGGCCCCGATTCCTCCAGGATCGCGTAGCAGGTCAGGGACTCGTTCGACCATGAGTCGATCATGTCGTTGAGAACAGCCATGGACCTTCGCGCATCCGCAGCCGACAGGACTTCCCCAGCCGCATAGACGCCCAACTTCTCCACCGCGTCCTGGATCATGTCTCGGACTGTCGGGAAGGGGGTGCTATCGACTACAGGATTGCCACTGCTATCGAGGACGTAGTGCCCGGTGCTGTCGAGAATCCAGCCCATCAGCAGGCGGCTCCCGCCGTGGTGGAGCAACCATGGATAGTGATAGCCGGCGCACCGACATTCGTGATCGTCCCGACGAACTTCCTGAACGTGTAGATGCCGGACTGCGGCACGCCACCAGAGGTCACTTGACCCTGAGCGGCATCAGGAACGGTTGCTGTTCCAGTAATCGTAACGCCGGCCCCACCGACAAGGGTCAATACCGCATCGGCGCCGCCGGAGGTGGCCTTATGGTTGTGGTTCCTGACGATGAACCAGATTTGCGTGCCGACCTGGGGATTGTTCAATCCGGCGATGATGTTGGTCGCGGTGTCTGTGGTCAGGTTCTGTGCGGAAAACGACCCGGATACCTCAATGATATTCGCCGCCCCCGCCTGACCCTGATAGACCCATGGATACGTGGCGTTCGTCAGGGTGTAGGGGGTCGCAGTCAGGACCGTCGTCTGCGGCGGATCGATTTGGCCGTTGACATTGACCTCTTGCGTGGGTGACGTGTTGTTGAGGACATTGGACTTCTGGCCCACGAATGTTCCCAGAACGGTGGCATTCGAGCATCCCGCGTCCAACTTCATGCCGTAATCCTGAGCCGCTATCGGAATGTTGGCGGGGGCGTTATAGGTGTTCACCCCCGTGACAAGCAGACCGTTGCTGAAGGGGCCACACTCTATGGCTGCATCGAAGTTGCCGAAAATATTGGCTCCTTCGATGATCGTTCCATTTCCGTTGTCGAGGATGACATCGTTTCCGCCGAAGACCGTGCCGCCGTGGATTTGGAACCCCACACTGCCGGTTGCGGGAGTTGCAGTGTTATCGACCGCCGAAATGACAACGGCATGGTTATTCGCCCCGCCGCCGTTCACCTGCTGGATATAGGGCGAATAGAACTGCATCAGCGTGCCATCAGTGACGTTCAGGCACAGCCGCCAGCAGACATTGAAGCCGGTATCGTAGAACTGCCCGTAGATCGGGGTTTGCGGTGCCGCTACAGCGTTGTTGCTGACCATCTCGAAGGGGCCGCTCTGGATGCCGAGGTAGCGAGCGCGAAGGGAGGCTACATTGCCGTCCAAGTGGAAAGAGATGCCCTGGTAGGCATTCGCGGTGTTCACATGGCGCAGCTCAAGATTAGCGGTCTGCGTTCCTCCGCCGCTGCCATTGGCCCATAGCCACCAGCCGTAATCACCTCGGCGTCTTGTCGAGGAAAAGAAGTCGTGGATTTCGGCGATGAAGACATTATTTATCTGCATCTCGTTGTAGCAATTGGACAACTCAATGTTATCGACGATGAAGCGGTTTGTGTTCTGGATGAACATGCAGTCGCCCGAGGCCATGTCCAGGGCGGTGATCTGAAGGTTGTCGATCTCCTGAGAGAAGTAGGTGGTTCCTGTCCCACCCAACGTTGTGATCTCGAACGACCCGGACGGGGCGATAAGGGAGCAGCCCTTGTTGTTGCCGCGAAGGGTCTTGTTGTTGCCAGTCAGCGTGATTCCGCCCGTGGTATGAAAGTTGCCGCACGGGATCAGCGTCACTGTCTTGACATTGACCGCATTCTGGATAGGCGCGGTGTCGTCGTGCTCGACCGTACAGCCAGAACACGCGTTCGGGGCGTTGCTGGATAGAACAAGGGTATTACCGACAACGGGGCTTACAATAGTGGCCCTGAACAGGTCCTTACCCGCGCTTGTGGGTGGGTTGGTCGGAAGCCAGCTGGGGCACTCGTTTGTCTTGGTCAAGCTGTTCTGGATCTGGCCATAGTCGCGCCAGAAGGTCTGCACCGTCACACCGCGACAGATCAGAGCCCCTGAGCCAGGAGAGGTGTTTACGGCGTCATCATAGACGGCATAGCTGGTCGGAACCGTGCCGCTCGGCGCACTCCATGAAATAAGCTGATCCTGCGCGTCCGAGCCGGCCTGAGGGACCTGAAGGGTCGCATTCCCCGAACCGTCGCCGCTAATAATGCCAGACGCGGGTCCATAGCCATGATCGGAATCAATCGCCACTACTTGGGCATGGTAGGTCACGCTGGCGGTCGTTCCCTCCGTAACCATCGTCACGGACGTAGGAGCATTGACGGTGCTGGTAGAACCTGCCCCGTAGACATCTATCGCCTGACCGACCGAATAACCCGACGAGCTTGCGACCGAGAGGGACGGAGACCCCTGGCTGATCGTGCCGGTGGTTGTAGTGGTGGTTCCAACCGCACCCCACTGACGAACGTCATAAATCGTCTGGTTGCCGATGAGCCAGCACCATGCCCCACTGTTCGCGGGGACCTGACTGCCACCGTCACCGGCCCCCGCGTTAAGAGAGCATGGGCTGGTGCTGAGGACATATACGGTCGCAGGGGAATCTCCCGCCGCATAATAACCCGTCCGCATGACGGTAAAGCCTGCGGCGCTCGTCACGAAGAGGAAGTTCTGCATCGCATAGTTGGTGGCGATCTTGAACAGAGGCGGAGCGCCGGCATCGGCCAACTGTATGCCGGTTGTCCCGTTCCAAACCGCCGCGTCACCCACAACCGATGAGTTCGGCCCCTGGACGGCGTTCTTGAAGAAACCCGCCGCCGTCACCGTTTTCGTGACGCCGTTCTGGTTCAGCGGCCAGCATTCCGTCCCCGAAAGAGGGGTCGTTACCTTGGGGTACGAGCAAAGTCCGCTCCCCGGATTCTGAGCCCGGGCAGCAGGTCCATTGAGAAGGAGGATCGTCGCTATCGCAGCGATGATATATTTCATGGCGGTTATGCGGCTTTCAGCGCCTCTTGGAGTTTATCGAGGCTCCATTTGTGGTGGACTTTGATGCCTTTGGCCTTGGCCTCGGCGAGGAGAGTTTCACGATCTCCGGGCTTCGTAGCCTCACCGATGTCAGCCGCGAGTGCCGCCGCATCTATCGGCGCTGCACCATCCAATGCTTCCAACTCGGCCAGCAGTTCAGCGCGGCGAGCGGCTTTCGCATCGGCGTCCCGCTTCGCCACCGCCTCCGGGTCTTCCGGCCCCTTGAGTGCCATTTCCTCGGCGTAGCTGTTGACGATGGTCCCATTGACGTACTTCGGATATTCGTCGGGTCCGCCGGCGGCCGCATTCGGGTTGACCACGTTGCCGTCGATCAGGGCGGGGTACTGCTCCGCCTCGTATCCCTCGATATGGTTAACCCTGAGATCAGCTGCGGTCTTGGGGTCGAACACGCCGGGAAGTTCGTAGCCCTTGGCCCGATAAGCCTCTTCCTCTTCTTCGCTGTTCACGAAAGCGTGAGGGTGAACTTCCGGGCGACCAGGCTTGACGATCCGAGTGATCGAGCCGTTCTCTTCCTTCTTGGCGTCGATCTCATCGGGGATCGCATCCACATGGTCGGGGTGGACCATCATCTTCGGGTATTCGGAGTAGGCGGCGAAGACGTGGCTTTCCTGCTGGCCCATGTAGCCCATGGCCCGGTGGTAGTCCTCGTCCTTCTGCGTTTTCACCGTGACAGGGGGAAACCGGGCGGGAATGCCTGCCTCCTGCTCCTTGCCGTCGATCAGGTCCTGACCGCTGAGCGGCTTGGCCGGCTTTCCGGGATTGAAGGCGGGGTGGTAAAGGGTCTTCGGGTAATCGCTCATGATCTCCTCGCTTCGTGATAGGCGCGCCGATTTAGGCCATGCTCGGCGCAACACATGTCACGGACGGGGGAGGACCGCCTGCCTTGGGTGATCACGCCGCCTCCTTGGCTACAGCCATGCTGGCGCGAGCGCGAAAATGGGGAATTGAATCGGCAAGAGTGCCCTTCCAGGTCTTCCCGCCGCGATGCTTGAACTCGATATTCGGGTCCACCGCTACGGGGTAGCCGTGCACACGGGCCAGGCGGCAGAAGGAGACATCTTCGCCACAGAACCAGCCATCGGCGTCAAGCCCGCTGCTGAAAACCATCGGGAATTCCTCGGTCCTTCCGCCCATCTCGATATCTTTGAAGGTCGGTACCACCTTGACCAGCGCCTCCAGCACCTCGCGCTTGATCCGCATGAAGCCGCTGCCCGCGAAGCTCGCAATGAAAAGGCCGCTCTCTTCGATCAGTTTTCCCCTAGTCAGGTCGCATTCGAGGCCGACAGGCCAGTCCAGGTCATCGCTCTTTTTGGGATAAACACCGGCAATGATCGGCTCTGGGCTGAGAATGAACTCAAGGACCTTCTGCTCCGGCCAGCCGAGATCATCATCGATGAAAAATAGGTCCGTTCCGGGACCATCGAGGAACTGCTTGACCAGCTTGTTGCGAACCTTGGCAACGAAACAGTCTCCGCCACGGGAAATCATGCCGTGGTCGATTCCGCTGTCCTTGAGCAGGGACACGGTTTTTGTCCAAGACCGCAGATAGTCAAGCGTGACCCGATGATCCAAACTCGGGGTAGCAAACACACATACAGGTTTCATTTGCCCATCTCCGTGAAGAGGTGACGGGCCGGAATTTCACCGGCCCTATTCAGTCGTTACGGAGCCGCGATCAGCCCCAGAGAGACCAGCGCCGCGTGGTCCGAGCCGCCCGCCATCGACGTAAGAGCGGTGCTGGAACCGGCGGCCGGAGAGGCAGTGGGGAACGACCCGACATTGTAGGTCGCACCGGCTGTCGGAGTGATCGCCGCCGAAGTGTTGTTGACGAAGGTGATGGCCAGGGTATTCAGGGCAGACACACGCGCTCCGCCGATGGAAAGACCGGCCTGCGGAACGTCGAGGTTCACGAACACCGTCGAGCCAGCCGGAAGGCCGGGAACGGTGAAGGTCTGTTCCGCCGACGTGTTGGCGGCGACGGAAGCCGGCGAAAGCTGGACGTTGATGACCTGTTCGACCGGAGCAATCGAAATCCCCTGCTGCGCGAAGACCAGGTAGCTCTCCGATGCTGTGGGGGTGATCGTGGCTGCGGTGAGATTGGCGAAGGTGATGCCGAGCACACCCGGAGACACCGAGCGCGCGCCCGTGATGATGAGACCCGCCTGCGCGGTCGGCTTGTTCACCGCAACAGGAGCCGAGCCGCCGACGCCCGCAACCGGGAACTGCTGTTCCAATGCGGTATTCGGGGCAACCGACGCAGGGCTGAGAACGGCGGTGAGAACCATCGACGCGGGAATGACATCGAAATTCCAGGTTTCCGAAGCGGTCGGGGTGATGGTAGCGGCGGTGGCGTTGCCGAGCGTGATCTGCACCGTGTTCGCGCCCGAGACACGCGCGGTTCCAACGATGAGGCCGGCCTGAGCGGTCGGCTTGGTTGCGATGACGAGCTGCCCCGTCGCCACACCGGTTACGGTCAGAGCCTGCTCAGCCGAAGTGTTCGGCGCAACCGAGGTGGGCGACTGCGTGGTCGAGTAGATCGTGACGGTACCCACAGCGCCAGTCAAAGAGCCGTAGCTGGCGGGCTGCACGACAGGCGTGCTGCCGAAGTGCCCGATCTTGTCCGGCGTGCCATCGGAAGCGAGGATTCGCCCAAAGACGGTGCCATTGGGATTGCCGTCCGAAAGCTGACGGAAGAAGGTGGAAGTGGTGACAGTACCCGCAGTGGTGACGGCCATAGTGATGTCTCCTTAAATCAGCCGCAGTACATGCGGGTTGGTCCATAGACGTTCCTTGCCGGACGCGATGCCGGTCAGGATGGCGAATTGAAATTGCTCGACGAAATCCTTGGAGCCCTTGGGTCCGACCGCGACGAGATTGTCCGCGCCGTTCTCGCCCTTCTGCTGGACGAAGCACTGGAACAAAGCTTCGTCCTTCGGCCTGGTCATGCGCTCCGCGATCTCTCCCGGAATGGGAGCGCCGTTGCGCTCCTGCTCCAGTTGGGATTCGTAGCGAGCCTTGAGCTGCCGCTGCTTGCGGGTGAGCATCCAGTTCGGACGACTGAGGGCTGCGAGTTCCATCGTCGCCTCAGTTCGTCAGCCTGACGCCGAGTTCGGGATAATACGTGGTTGTGCCGTACAGCAGGTCGATACGGCACGGGGCGACATCGTTGAAGATGTCGGCCTGGCGCCAGACACGCATGGACAGGCCGCGCCACATCTCCCGAGCCGAGAAGTCGGTGCCGTTGTAGATTTCCAGCGGCACCGTCACGAGGCCGATGCAGTCCTTCACGAAGCCGACGTTCTGAGCATACTGCGTGTTGGCGGTGCCCTTCACCGTTAGCGGCGCGAGGTTGGCTGGCGAGGCCGAAACCGTCTGGTAGGCACCCGAGGTGGTGATCGCCGGATAGATCGGGATTGTCGCGTTGCCGGCGGAATCGGTGTTCACGGTGCCTGTCACGACGAAGTTCTGGAGCGACCCGGTGGAAACCCGGTTCTGCGGGTTGACCGCGAAGACGCCGGGGATGGTGAAGACATCGCCGATGTTCAGAAGACCGGTAACACTTGCGGTCCAGCCATTGGTGACGAGCTGCGAACCGGTCTGGTTTGCGCCGTTGACGACGCCGGTCCCCGAGTAGTTGCCGACCGTCTGGACCTGGATGTTCTGGTCCATGTAGATTTCGAAGTTCGCGATGTTCGCGAGGAAGCCCTTCAGCGCCGGCTCCGAAACCGACTGGACGAACAGGGTGGTGAGAGCCGAGGCCAACGACCAGTAGGCCGCCGGGTTCAGGATCATCACGCGTCCATCCTGCGGCACAGCGCCTTCATCCATCCGCTGTCCGACCGAGGCCAGGGAGTTGAACGATGCGGGGATCGTGCCCGGAGTGCCGACCTCGTTGAAGAGCTGGTTGAAGTTCGTCAGCACGTCGAAGTCCAAGGTGTTGGCAATCGACAGCGCGGCGGGCTTCAGGTAGCGCTCGCGGAACTCTTCCACGGTGAGGGTCAGTTCCTGTGAGGTGAACTGGAACGCGACCTGCGCCTGCTGGTTGATCGTGATCGAGGTGGACGGCTCGGTGATGTTCTGGATCTGAAGCGCCTGGCCCTTGACCGTCTGGAAGCGGTTCGGCTTGCGGATCGTCAGGTTCGTGCCGATCTTGACGAACTGATTCTCGAACTGGCGATTGACCTTGTTCGCGGCGACAAGGTTGTTCTCCAGAATAACCAGCGTCTCTTTTGTGATTATCTGCGGGGTCAGGAGCGCTTCAGTGCTCATTGTACTTTCCTTTTACTAGGACTGGCTGTTTCACAACAGTCAATTCGGTTACGAATGTTCTGATAAGTACTTGGTTAATCCAAGTATGTAGTTCTTGTCTTTCTCAAAGTAGCCGAGACTTGTGTTGCATTCACGGCACAGAACGCCGCGAAACTTTCCTGTCGCGTGGTCGTGGTCGATCATCGCCCGGTTGTGCTCGTGTCCGCGAACGTCGAAGGTGATTTCCTTGCCGCAGGCGACGTTCGCGCATAGGCCGAGATTGTCGGACAAAGCGCGCCTGACCTCTTCAAAGGTCACCCCGTACATGGACTTCACGCGGCCCGCGAAATTGAACACACGCTTGGGCGCTTTCGGTGCACCGCGAGCAACCCGAGCCAGGCGCTTGGCCTCGCGCTTAGCCAGCCGTGCCGCTGCTCTCTCGGGATCGTTGTAGCGTTCCTTGCAGCGGGTGCGCTCGCAATCCCTGCAGTGCGGTGCCCGCCTATCCAGCGTTGAGTTGTGCGGGTAAAAGTTGGCGAGAGGTTGCGTTTCTCCGCATCGGGAGCACCGCTTCTCCAGCATCACAACATTTTTACACACACCTACCAAAGTAGGGCTTCCTTCTAAGGGCCGGGGCGCTTCACAGCGCTCCTGTTCGAACCTGCCCGTGGTTCGGATGTGTTAAGTGTCCCGTGTTGGGCGCAGCGCGGGCCTTAGTTGGCGTAACCTCCTGGGCGGCGATCAGCCTTCAGCCTCGCTTGAACAGCGGCGCTGTTGGCATACTCTTCCATCGACTGTTCGCTGGGCGGCGTACCGGCTGCGCGCTCCCTGCTGCCGAGCGGCGTAATCGGTTCGGGGGCCTTCGATACCTTTGCCGGCGCAAAGGCGAGCTCGGCAAGCCGGCCAAGCTCGAAGACCTGAAGCGGGGCGTTCGGCGTCCCGTCTGGCATGACCAGGGCGGCGATCCGTTTCGCTTCATCGATATTCTTGCCGAGGTGGTAGGCCAGTTCAGGCCCCCTGTCCCCAAGGCCCATCAGGGCAAAGGCCACGGGCGCGGAGATCGGCACATCATCCGCTTCGGCCACCTCGGCATAATCGGCGTATTTTTCCGCAGCCTTCTCGCGATTAGCGGCCCAGTCGGCCAGGACGGCATCCGCAGTCGCCTTCTGTTCCTTCTGGATACGTTCGGCATTATCACGCTCGACTGCCTCCAGGTGCTCTTTCTGCGCTTCGAGACGGGCCTTCTCGCCTGCCTGACGACCGGACCACTCAATCAGGGCCTCGTCGTAGGCGTCCGGCGTCTCGAACTTGTCGCGCGTCGGGCGGGGGTCCTGAACCTCTTCCACCGGCTTGTTCGTGAGCTTGGCAATGGACTCGTTGAGCTTGGCAAGCTCGCCAGCGAAGCTGTCCGCCTTCTCCTCGGCCGCTGCGGCCCTGGCTTCGGCTTCGCGCTGCTTATTGCGCGCCTTGGTGATCTCCCGTTTGATGGCGGGATCGGTCGTGTCTTCCTTGGCGGCTTTCGGCTCAGGCTCTTCGGCCTTGGCCTCAGTCTCGGGGGCATCAGGCTCCTTCGCTTCGATCTGCTTGGGCGGGTCGGCCCTCAATACAGACTCGGCTTCCGTGGTGACTTCAGGAGCGGCAGGTTCAGCGACCGCAACAGGGGCTGCCTTGGCGACAGGCATGTCAGAAACCGCCGACAGGGGCGGTCCTTCACGATTCGGCAAGATGTCGAGAACAGCTTTCGCTTCAGCCACAATTAGTCTCCATTACGGAAGCCCATCGAAGATGCGATGGTGCATGTGCCCGGTTAACCACCGGTCGGTATGGAGTGCGGTAGACCCGCGCCTGCTTGTGGCAGTGGCGGTATCATAATACCACACGTAGTAGGTTGCAAGCATGTTCATGCCGCGCTCTGCTGAGCCTGTTGCCCATCTTGCTCAAGCTTGCGCTCGGCCAAGTCGGACGACCGCTCGCCCTGCTCAATCTTGTGGGAAAGCTCGATAACCTTAGTTCCCAGTTCATCGACCGACCGACCGTGAGAAAGCATGGTGTCCACGATCTTCTGATGAGACTGGTGCATCTTCGCGTCATAGTCCGCGACGACCTTGAGAAGCTTGGCCTCGAAGTCTTTCTGGATGCTCTCACGATCAACCTGGCGGTCGGCCTCCTTGTCGTTCAAGGCGCGCAGCATCTGCATTTGCTGCTGCGTCATCTGCTTGATATGCGCGTCCATGCCCTGGATCAGCGCGGCGGCCTCAGGCGGCACGTCCTTCATGTCGGGCATCATCAGTTGCGGCGCCTGCATCGCCAGAACCTTGGCGAGGCGGCCGGCGATCTCAGAGGCTCCCGGCCAATCCTGGTTTTTCGCGATCAGGTCAACGACGTACTTAGCAGTCTCAGGCAGGGCAGAGACGAACTGCATCATGGACTCAACGGCTTCGATCCGCTTCGTTGCGTAGCTCGGCCCGATGGTGACGGTGACGCCATATTCCCCGAAGGTAGGGTTGAATATCTTGAGGGTCTTGCCGTCCTTGCCCCGGACCTCGCTCGAAGCCCTGGACTGGCGCGGATCGATCTTCACCCGCTCTTCGCTGTCGTCCTCACGGAGGATGGTGACAATCCGTTCAGCGTCATAGACCTTCGGGATGCACTCCACCATATCGGCGCCCAATCGCTTCAGGGTCCGGCACAGATTGTCGAAGTAATGGAATGAACCAACGTCGCCTTTGCGCTGCAACTCCCTGAGAGCGCGCCCGGATTCATCGTAGGTCCGCTCCTGCAACGTGCTGTCGAACCGGATGCCGGTCGTCGCCATCATATCTTGGGCAGCGCCCTGCTTGGCGTTGACAATGCCCGAGGGCACGGGGGAAGGTGTTTGACGCTGTGGGGGAGGGGCGAGGGTGCCGTTAACGCTTACGCCGCGATATTGCAGCACAGGAATGGATCTGGTGTTGGCGGTTTGCCACTCGTCCTCATGGCCCTCGATCTGGCCCTCCTCCATAACCCACGGGGCCTTGGGGGCAAGGGCGACGATCTCCGTCTCCGCAGTGTTGTGCGTGGGAACCATGCTCTCCCCGGCGAGGAATAGGTGAGAGGCGTTGTCCACACGGATGCATTTGACGGGCACAGAGGGGATCGGCTCCACCGACACAATCGAATGCCGCTTCGTGCGCAGGCGGTGAAATACGCGATTCCTGTTTAGCTCGGCGGCTTTACGAGCAAGCAAGAAGACCCGATCTTCCGACTGGGGAGAGAAAGAGAACTGAATCGCGTCGGAGCAATCGTAAGTGTTGCCGCCTGGGAATGTTTGCCTCCTACCGGCGCGCTTAATGCTCACGGCCTTAATGCCGAGGCCGCGAAGCAGCTCAGCAAAACCTTCAGCCAGTCCCGGGAAGACGGTTGTCAAGCTACACTGATGGTTCTTGGATATCGCACCGTCCGTATCCATCAGCCCTTGGAGAAGCATCAGGCGCTGAGTGCGGGAGGCGCGAAGATACATTGCCGGGATGTGTTTATTGCCTAATAGGCCAAGCCTGCTGAATTCCTTGCGAACGCCATGAACCGTGAACACTCCGACACGGTCGCCATACTTGCGTATCCCGCCGACCCTGCAACCGAAGGCGGCAAGACGCTGGTGCATCTCGTGGATGTCCGCGTCCCCTGCGCACATCTGCGGCTCGGTCGATTTCCCGTCGCCAAGCCACGCACCCAGGAAGTACGGGTGGATAGGAAGGTCGGTCTCAGGTAAATCGAGCGGTAAGGTTGTGGGGATGTAGTGCTTTCTGGGCGTAAGTTCTTTGGTGGTGACGATCTTCGTGGACCACGACCAGTTCCTTGCCGTGCGCTTCCCGCGCTCGCTGACCTGCCACGGATGCTCGTCGTTGGCATCGATGTGCGAGCCGTCATCGAACGTTACTCGATAACAGGGAGTGCCGATCTTGATCGGGCTTTCTCCAACGACAAGAGTCGGCTTGCCGTCATCCCCCAGCACGTAATCACCGGGTCGCACATCGCCCATTGTCGTCCAGCCGGTCGGTGTCGGGATCGGCGTATCCAGCGACAGCGGGCACCAGTAATTGTACATCCGCTGGGCGTCTTTGGAGTTGCGGATGATGCCAAAGAGCTTGTTCTTGCCCTCGACGTTGATCCGATCTCCGATGACCCGATAGACCGGGATGGAGGAGCCGATCCAATCGTTGCGCTCCAGCACCTCAAGAGCAGTCGCCTTGTACCACTTGACCTTGGGCTGCGGTGAACGCCGCTCGCGTTCGATGGTGATTTTACCCGACTCAATATCGTCCAGAATCTCGTCGCTCAGCTCGTCCTTCCACCCGGTGTGTCCGGTGGACAGGTAAACGAGATCGCGCATCTCGTTCTTGATCTCGAAATACTCCGCCACCCGGATTGCATCGGGCGAGAACCAGTTCTTCATGGAATCGCCTGTCCCTTGAAGCTCCCACGCAAGAGCTTGGGCGTCCGGGTATTCCTGTTCGAACTCCTTCTTCGGGATCATCTCCGTGATGAAGCACCACTTCATGTCCTCGCCTGTATCGGACTGGTCCTGGTCGTCGGCATAGACGGTGAAGGCATTCCACACGGGGATAACCCGAAGCACCTGGTTGAAGCTGTCGGGCCTCTCGTACTCGGTGATCATGCGGAAATAGCCCCAGCCCTTTCGGACTGTGCTTTCGAACGCCTCGTCGTATGCCGTCTCGGCGGTGCATTCCCGCTCAACGAACCGTATGAGGCCGCGATACATCTTCGCGACTTCCGGGTCCGATCGATCTCCGACCGGGCTTACATTGATGGTCGGGCGGTTTTCCCGTTGGTCGTTGGTGATCTGGTGGACGAAGGTCGGGAACTTGTTGATCGTCAGGCAGGGACGCTGATCAAGCTTCCTGTTCTGCTGGATGACGTTCGGCCACTGGTCGCCGGCATAGAACTTGTCATCGTCCAAGCCATCCCGGCGGTTCTCAGCTTCGTTGCTGATGGCCTTGTCGAAGTTCTTCCGCATCCGAGCTAGGAGGTCTTGATCCTCCTGTAGCTGCTTGTCCTTCTTGCCCTTGCTGTCCGTGTCGGAGCCGAGCATGAGGGACTTCTTGTCGTCCTTGGACCCCTTGCCGCCGCTCTTGGGTGTCGGGGGCTTCTTGTTCATGCCTGGCCCGAGACGAGGCAAGCCGATCTTGCCCGAATCCTTCGGCTTGAGCGGGTCCTGGCCGGCCATTACGACCGTCCGTATGTATTGCTGACCGTCATCCGACGCTCACTATGGATCATGGGTTTACCCGCTCGATCCTTTGCGCATGTCGATGCTGGCGGGGCGCTCCAGGGTTGCGGCCTTATCCCGCTCAACCAACCCATCGGCGGCCAGGCTCTCGCGGATCAGATCCTCAACGGATGGAGCGTGCCTGAAGCCGATGATGCGTCCTGAGTTGGGATGGAAGATCGCGCGCTGAAATAGCACGGGTGCGCAGCCCTCGCGCTTCATGCGCCACATTTCGGGTTGGGTTGCCATTAAGGCTTAACCCTCAGAATCCGGTCGATCTGCTCTCGCGTCGATGCCAGCTTGTCCTCAAGGTTCTTCGGCGCATGGTCTTCAAGCTTGTCGATGATGCCTCTGAACAAGCTGCTGGCCGCGTCACCAAGGGCAAGGTGGGTGTACTTGCCGTCCACGCCTAAGCTGATATGTCCCTCGCCATTGAGCCACCACAGGACAGCGACATGCATGTCCTGCACCTTGCCGGCATTGTTGAGAAGGAACTGGCCTGCTTCGTCGGGGGTCATGCCGGATGCCTCTGGTCGTCTTCCTCCAGGTAGAAGGTCTCGGTGTTTGCCAATTCCCAGTAGTTGTATAGCCGCCTCGGGTCAGAGGTGCGGGCCGGAACCGCCACTGCCGCAAGCGGTCGGACTGCCTGCGACAATGCAGGTATGGCAGGCGCAATACCTATTAGCTTGAGCATAGTGCGGCGCGTGGGCGTCATGCGCTCATATCCAAATCAGCCGCCGCGTTCGTTCCACTGATCGCAGCGACATACCCGCCGTAATAGACGAACGACCCGCTGCCGGTTGCCGTCGCGACCACCGGCGCCCCGTCATCCGCTGTACCCGACACCGTGACAGCCGACCCGTAGTTGGCGAAGTTCACGCCGTCGTTCGACGCCACGATCTGGATGCTGCCCGAGACAGTCCCCCGTCCGCGCAAGGTTGCCTGGAATGCCTGCTGTGTCGTCGGCGAGTTGTTGTTGTCGCCCGATCCCCACGGCTTGACGGCGGGATTAGAGCCGCCATCGGGGTTGATGACCGATAGGGTCTGCGAAGAGGTGATGCCCTTGAATAATTTATAGTCCGACATGCCCAACCTCTCCCGGATCGTAACCGGCCTCGATGTGATCGGCTATCAGCTCGATTGCCTCGTCGCGGCGCTCGCGGAATGCCTTGGCTCCGGCGTTGTCATGCACCACCACAAAATGCTCCCCACCCCTCTCATCGCATATCGATATCCGAGCAAGCTTGTGCTCGTAATCGGCTGTCCGGTAGCGGATTTGCGAGTAGGTCAGCGGCAAGACTGGCGAAGCCCCGATCTAGTGATAGTGGTAATATACTACCTCAAGATATGGGGTGCAATCTATTCGTGGTGGCCGGAGGCTGGATCGCGCGCAGTGGTGCAGTCCTTACCCTTCACCAGCACAGCGGCGATTTCGTCAACACGCGCGTATATTGCCTCGATGCGACGACCGGCCACGAGCAGATTGTGGAAAATGGCATAGCCGAACGCGCCGATCACGGCGCACCCGATAGCCTCAAACACAACCACGGCTGTGTGCATCACTTGTCCTTCACTAGTTCACGGACATCTTGGTCGGCTGCATCTCTGCAATCGCCCCAGCAGTAGTTGAATCCAGAGTGCCTGAAATCCGCTTTCGGCCAACGAATATTTCCAACCGCGAAAAGTGCTAGCGCAGTGTAAACCAGCAGCCACGCAGCAATGTCTCGGCTCATTTCTCACCCACCAGTTCACGATCCGGATCGGGCGGGGAAGTGAACAGTTCAGCAAATTCCGTTGGCTGCCACCCGAGGAAACCCATCCAAACGTAAGTCGGCGACGGGGGCTCTCCTGCGTGTCGGTCCATCCAAGCCTTCTCATCTTTGTCCATCACTCGCTCTCCTTGCCCACCAGTTCACGCAGGCGCTTTAGCTCTGCTTCGAGCTTGGGAATTCGTTCCTTGGCCCGCTTCAACCTCATCCGCTCTCGCATGTCGTCGCGGTGAGCCTGTGCCCGGTCCTGTTCTTGATCGAGCCTAGCGGGATGCGGACGCGGATTGTCCTTCCTGGTCCTGGGGCTGGATTGACCCATACCGGGTTCGGGCCGTGCTCCTCCAGAGTCAGGCGGTCGTGAAACTCCTGCTGCTCCGGGCTTAGTTCGATTTCGTCGCTCATAGTTCGCCTCCCGCATCGCGCGGAGTTGGTCAAGCTTGCTCATAGACGTAAACTATAAACATTTACCGTTTAATAATCAACGCCCCATCCACGAATGATCGCCGCCACCCCTCGCAGAAGCCTTCTTAACGACAGCACGAGGCGACGATATCTTGTGGCCGACCGCCAGATACCGGAATCCCGATGCACCGTGCGATGACCAATCGTGGAAGGGTGCTGTGCTGAACGTCTTCCGCTTCTCATCCCAGGTCTTGCGATAGCTGATAAGCGCCATGCGCCCTTGCTCTGTCTTCGCGCGATCGAACCAGCAGCGGGAGATAAAGGGACGCACCGCGTCGATGCCATCCGCCAAGCCGATGTTGGGAACGGTGACAAACTTGATGCCGAGGCTTGCCGCCGTCTCCAGCCTGGACTTTCCTGTGCCCAACTCACGCACGGCTATGTCATGCGGCGCATTGTGGCTGGCATAGATATACCCGCGATCCTGCAACACCTTGGCGTAATGGGGCAGGCCTTCGCCGGAGTTCTCGTAGTAGTCGATCACATGGACTTCGCGCCCGACCGTTTGCGTAAACCAGATCGCGGTGGCGTCAGCCACGCCCAGATCCCACCACGTATCGACGCCGATCTCAGGCTGATAGGTGACGTTTGTAATCCGCCCAGCCTTGTCGGCGGCAAGCATCTCGCGACCCCAATACGAGCCGACCACCGAGGCTTCGAAGCTGCATTCGTACTGCGCCTGATAGTCTTCCTCGGTCATTTGCCGAGCGGCATTCTCCAACTCAATGGCGGGCAGGATGCCTGTCTCTGATGCCCGCAGCTTGAGCTTGAACCACTCATCATCCGACTGTGCGGCCTCCCAAAGATCAGCGAAATGGTTGACGCCCTTGGGTGTGCCGATGAATAAAGCCCAGCCGCTGCGATCTGACAGACGAGCGCGGATAACCTCTTTCCACGCTCGCGGGTCCATGTCGCCGAATTCATCGAGCACGACGCCATCCAGATAGATGCCGCTGAGCCTCTGGTAGTTATCGGCGCCGTAAAGCCTCACCCTACGCCCGCCGGGCATGTCAACCCGCAGCTCACTCTCGTTTGCCTGAACGCCTGGGATGTTGGCGGTGTACTGCTTGAGATACATCCACGCCACGTCCTTAGCTTGGCTGAAGAACGGCGCGATGTAGGCGAAGCGGGGATTAGGAAGCGTGCAGCGTAAGGCCGCGTCTACGAGGTCGTTGATGCAGGCGACCGTCTTGCCGGCCCTGACATGCGCAACGGCGATTCCCCAGCGTTGCTTGCGCTTGTGGAGCGGGGCGAACTGAGGTCTGGCTTGATAGCCAGTATGGACCTTAGTCACGCTCCACGCCGGTTACGACGATGACCGGACCGCCGCCGTCTCCGGTGACTTGCAGAGGGAGGACTTTGCCGATGAGCGTGAGGAAAGAGGCGGCGTTCTCATCCGCCTGGCGCTGGAGATATTCCACCCCCCCAGCGCCATCGAGCGCCTTCAGGATCATGTCCTTCAGAAGCGCCGAACTCTTGTTGACCGACCCCTTGGGGCGGCCCTTACCTGCGTTGGGGGGCGTGATACCCTTTGGCATGGCTGAACCACTAGCTCATCAGTAGTTTACTGAAACGGAGATTACTTCAGCCAGCCCTTCGGGGCGCGACCGCCGAGCGTGCGCGGATCCATCGGCGCTGAGGTCTTGATGTTGATCTTGCCGCCACTGGGCTTGCTGCCGGAACCGACTGCGGTGTTCATCGGCGAGGACTTGCCCTTGTCGGCGGAGCCTTTCTTCATCATGACGAGAAATCCTTCCATGGGATTAGGCGCAATCCTGCGCGTGTCGGTAGCATGATACTACAAGGTCTAGGCGTGCTGCAATCATTTCCCCGCCCCCTCGATCACCGCCCTAGCATCCACCCGAAACTGTTCCCATGCTTCGGTCTTAGCGAGGGTGAAGAGGTGTTTCAGCGTCTCATCCGATATGCTTGGTGGGGGTGAGGACTTGGCAAACTGATTTAGAGCAGCCTTGACGATCTCGGTAACTGTGCTTTGCGAGAATTCGTAGCAATCGAATCTGGCCGCTTCGGGGCACTCGCGATAGATGAGCGCCTCAATCTGTTCATCGGAGGGATATACCTGCTCTGTGACCTCGGATTGCGAACCGAATTTCTCTTTGAGCCAGCCGCGCAAGCAGACGATTTGCGGGCGCGGGTAATCGTGCGCGGCGAGCCTGGCGAGGAAGCTCTGCAACTCATCATCGCTGATCAGCTTAGCGTCGGTCTTCTCTGCCTGGGTATCTGCTGATGGTGGTAGGCAGGGGCGCGAGTGTTCCAGTCGGCAATAGCCTCGTCAGCCGTATCTGTGCCGCCGATCGACCCGGCGCACTCAGTGCATTCTACGAATGATTCAAGTGGTCCAGTCCATAGCTTCGCCGCTCCGCCGCAGAACGGGCAGGGTAGCAGCGCAGGAGCTTCCTGGATGGATGAGCGGGAGAGGTAATCGCGGAGGGCCAAACAGGCTTTGTCGAGATCGTGCGGCAAGCTTGAAATTGGTATCGCGCATAGCTGCTTCCACCACCTGGTCCTTTAGGCGCTGGTGTTCTTCAGTGGTCATGGCGTTCCGTCCTCGGCTTTCTGTTCGGGCTTCCAGTCGCCGTCCGCGTCCAGATGAGGCGGCGGCCATCCGCGCGCCGAGACCATGATCATCCGATAGGTCCGGCTGAGCCCTTTCAGGATCAGTTCGACGATGGACCACAAGGCCAGTATCGTGATGATAGGATGTCTGCCGCACCATTCGAGAACGTCCATAGTCTATTCCCCCTTGTCTTCGCTGGTGAGGGTGTTGTGCGCGGTCTGGTTGAAAGACGCCATCCAACGTCGAGCACCCTCCTGAGCCTTCGGTGCATTAGGGAAGGCAAGTAGGTAGCGCATCGCCTCAGCGCCATCACGGATGCCTTCGGCCATTTCGAGGACAAGATCGCGCCTCGCCTTCACTTGGGACTCAAGTTCTCCGACATAGGACAGGGCCTCCCGTAAGTCGGCCTTGGCCACCTTTACGTCCTTGAGCCAATGGCCGACTGTGCCGTCACTGAGCCTGCAAAGCGCCTCTCGCTGAGCCGGCGTAGCCTTCTCATATCGGGAGGTAATGGCGGCTAGATGTTCTGGTGTCATGCTGCCTTCTCCCAATGATCGATGCCGTATTCATGGGCGATGGTTTCAGCGTCGGCGCGGGTCCACGAATACCGATGATCGCCATATTCGATGTGGCAGTCGGCGAGGAATTCGAGGACAATTTGACCGGCCATCGGCAATGCTTTTTCTGCCCTCAGCGTTCTGCTGCTGTCAGCGAGAATGAGCGTCCTTGCCGCCCAAACACCGAACTGAATCCGGTCTCGGCAGACCACAGACTTATCGTTGAGATCAATCCGTGGTTTACGCTCGTGAATGGCGGAGAGGTCTGGTTTGGTGGTCATGCGTAGACGCTCCCCTGTTGCCCTGGTTCATTGCTTGCTGTGCAAGCGTGATTGTGGTCTGTCGCTTGCGGACAGCGCTTGTTTCCGCACCGATCACAAAGGATCATCCGCATTCGGGCGAGCGGAAACTTAGTGATTGGGTCGATCTTGCCAGCCAAACAGGTATGGCAATTTCCGCAATCGTCTCTCATATCTCCCTCTCAGGTATGGATGGGGCTGGCCGCGCTGATGCCAATTCGGCCATGGCTTGGCAGCAGGAATTGCAGCAGCGTCCGCGTATCAGTCGGTTGCCAACCCGCGCTCCGAAAGCACGGATGAGCGACCCTCGTTCGACGGTCAGATCGCAGGTCAAGCAGTCGCCATCGCGGGAAGCGGGCACGATGCGATCCACATAAATCCGGTCGTATGGCCCGGCGCCCTCCTCGCAGAAAAGCGCGTAGGCCAGAACGGAATCAGCCCAAGCCTCACTCATGGTCTCGTCGCCTTCTCAAAGGCCTTGTCCAGGCCGTGGGTGGGGATGGCCTTCTTCAGATGCTCCAGCGCGTTGTTCAGCGCCTCGCGAGATTCCGGCGACAAGTCGCGGTCGGCGGGAATTTCATGCTCTGCGGCCTGATCGCGCAAAGCCTCTCCGACAGCCCTTCCGTTGGCCTTCAGAAACTCGTTCAGCTTTTTGCTCGGCGTGGTTGCTCGGGTCATGAAATCACCCCTTCGACTTCGAGAAGGACGGTTGGCGCTATGGATGAAATCGGCTTTGGGCCAGACCCATCGTCGGCCTGGCGCTTCTGCTTGGCCTTCATCTCGTCGTAGGTGCAGAGGCTTGACGTGGACGGCTTCGCTCCGATCACGGGGATATTTCCCCACTGGTCGCGCCAGCGTCTCTTTTTCAGCCAGAGGTGCGCCTTCTGCCAGGGCTGGTCCTTCGGCTTACCGGCGGCATAGCGCCGGGCGCCAGCGCAAATCACATCGACCGATTCAACCCTCTCGGCTTCGTTGAATGCTATCCGAGCTGCGTCTTCCTCGATCTTGTGAGGGTAGACATTCCAAAATTGATCAAACCCACCCGGAGGGGGGGTAGGGGGGGATTCTTTTCCAATTCCTATTCCCTCCTCCCTCTGCGGCAGAGTTTCCGATTTCGCTTTTGCGAACGAATGCGAATTATCTTTCGCAACTTGCGAGGCGCTTCTCTCGGCGAGATCGGATTTTGCGAACTTCGCCAAAAACTCGGCATCGGTGAGGTTTCGCTTTAGCCGATTGCACGACTTACAGGCTGCGACAAGATTATCCATCTTGTCTGTTCCGCCGCGAGAAATTGGAATCCGGTGCTCTACCTCTAGCGAATTCGCGCGCTTGCGATAGAAAGTTATATCTGCCTCACAGTAGTGGCATTTGCCGTTCTGCGCTTCGCAAAGTATCCGGCCAAGGGCCGTTCCGCGCTCACTGTCCGGGTCTTCAGGTGTCTTGGGGAGCAAAACGATCTCAGCAATTTCCGCCGGGCAGGGATGGATATACTGCGGAGACTTCGGACGCTGCCATTTGCAGAAGTTCCGTATTGCCCCGTACTCCTTGCCGTCGCTTTGGAACCTAACGACGGCCCCGGTTGCAGTGACCTCGGCTAGCACTTCTTCGGCGGATACATTGTCCGCCGGGAACAGTCTCATCTTGAGGGTGACTGGCTTATAGACAAACACCCCCTGATCGTCGGCCTCAGTCCAAAGCCCGATAAGGAAAATGCGCGCCGCCATCGAAAGCTCGACAAAGCGCTCATCGGTGAACAGGCCGGGATGAACAGAGCGGATGCGCGCCATTATGGCCTACGCGCACGCCAGAGCGCTGCCACAACCCGTCAGGCTGAAGTCATGGCTCGATGGACGGGGGATTGAAACGAACGGCTCCTTACGCTCCGCACGGGGGCTGTTGGTGAAGGAAAGACCGCTTGCTGAGATCAGCTTGGCAAACGCCTTGTCGCCCCCGATACCCTTGTCGATCATCGATGCCCGATCAGGGGCGCTTGGGTGTCCCCCTTTAATGCGATCAACATGATATCGAACGGCGGAATGGCCGCAGCCATACTCCCTTGCGACTTCACAGACACCGCGATCCCCGGCAATAATTGCCCGAAGAACGCTTTCCGGTATGTGGTATTTGCTGGTGAATGGCATCGGCTCGGGTCCCTGTCGGTCTTGTAGTGGGGTCGTTGTGAGTTATTCGGCTGGGCCGGGAGGTGGCGGGTCGGTCATGCCGCCACCTCAGTAATGTCCCAGAAGCCGCCCTTAGCCTTGCGGACGATCTTGAACACGAAGGGGTACATTCCGGCGGCGATCTTGGTTTTCGCCAGCGCGTCGTCAGTCCAGAATCCCTTGACCTCGTGCATTTCCAGAATGCCGCTGGTCAGCATCACCGGGAAATCAATGGTGATGAACGTGCTGTCGGCTAGGCGTAATTTGATGCCTTCGAACCGATACCAAGCAACCTCGCCGGCCTGCTTCCGAAGCTCCAGAGCATCGGCGTATGATTTCTCGGTGTTGTTCATCCTGCCCTTGGGCAGACGACCGAGTGCGTACATGCGGGTTTTGATGCCGGGGCGTGGGCCGAAGGGGATTGCTGCGGTCATGCCGTTTCCCACTTCTTACAGGCCATCGAACTGGCGCGGATGTCGCTGCCAGGGCCATGCGTCCAAGCAGCTTGCATCAGCCCGCATTTCAGATGAACGTAGCGGTGGTAATGCTTCCGGACGTAGTGCTTACAGGATCGGCAGGTTTCTCCGGCTGGGCCACTTCCGGGTGGCGCGGCATATCCCTTCGGTCGCGTCGGGTTACGCTGGCTGATCTTGCGGACCGGCTCAACGACGACCTCGCCAAATAGGTTCGTATCCATTACGCCGCCCTCGCCACATCGAACAGCGTCTCTACAACCCTCTCACCTTCCCCATTATCAGAGACTGGAGGATGGTAGCCGGGGAGCTTGTGGTAGTGGCCGCGTTCGTAGACGACACCTCGGGCATGTTCAGCGGCGGGAACTTCGCGTTCCAGGCGCGCGCGCATCTGCAAAGCGGCGATCTCAGCCGCGATGGTGGCCTGTGACCGGATGAACCTTCCGGCAGCGTTGCGGCTTCCTGCACGCGTAGCAATCGGCGTGCCAACCATCAGACGCGCATCCCAAGCGCTTTCTGGTACAAGTCCAGAAGCTCTTCCTGTTCGAGACGGTCGGCTTGATCCATCTTCCGCAGGAGGATGATCTTGCGCATGATTTTGACATCGAAGCCGGTCCCGCGAGCTTCGGCGTAGACCTCTTTCTTGTCGGCGTTGAGGCCGGTGATTTCTTCGTCAAGCCTCTCCAGCCGTTCCACGAATGACTTCAGGCGCGCAGCGCTGCTATCGCTGGTCGCGGGGTCAGGTCCGGTATCGGTGGCCTCGACCAGACGAGGGCGGGGGCGTTCTTCGGTGCGCGGTCGGATCATTTATTCGCCTCCCTCTCGATCCAGTTCGTTATCCGGTCGGCCAAGCCAAAACAGATACGGCTCAGCGTCCTCAGCTTCGTTCCCGTCCAAATGAGCGCGTCGGCTATCCTCCCGGCGGCGCGCAACTTCAGCGCCATATTCCTCGGTCCTTTTGAGTTCGGTGATCTCAGCCGCAAGCCTTTGCCGGCGCTGCATCAGTTCCCATCGTTCACGAACTTGCTGGGCGCGCTGTCGGATGGTTTCGGCTTCGTGCCAGGGAATGTTGTCGATCTCGCCGTACCAGTACCGGCGGACCTTGGAGAACCCGAGGCCGACATCCCGTGATACGCGGCCAAGCATTGCCTTAACGCTCTCACCGGGGCGACGAGTACGTGCGATGTCTTCGAGCTGCGTGCGCACGAATTGGCGCGCATCGTCAGGCGCAATGGCAGTCATCTTCGAACTGTCCGATTTGGTGGATAACTTGTCCGACACGGTGGACTTCCTTTCGATCACCTTTGGGGTGACTGAAAGGGGCACACGTAAAGCGATGAAAAACTTCGTTAGCATTGGGGAGGCTGTCCGTGATCTCCTGGCAGAGTTGGACGGACGGCCTCTGAACGAAGTGGTGATCGACCTGGCCGAGTACCGGGCCAGAAAGTGTAGGGACCTCGGTGCTCACGCTCGCCGGCCTCAAACAAGCGTAGCTACCGAGAGCCAAGCGGTGGCACTGGACGAGTGGGGTCATAGCCGCCCCACGGAATGCGCGGTTACGAACCTAGCGGCCTCGCCGTGACCGCAGGACTTGCATCGGTCACAGATGCGATTGTGCGGACCGTCGCTAACAAAATCCCGATGGCACGAGAGGCAATCGCGGATCGAACGGGTAGAGACAGGCGTCTTGAACCGTTTGGCGGAGGATCGCTTCTGTATCGGCTTGTCGAGAGAGGCCAAGACCAGCGCCCTAACCTTATCCCTCACGCGGGAATAGGGCATGCCGAGGATGCGGGCGATCTCCGGGACGGGCGTCCCATCAACCAGATGCTGCGCGATCAATTCCGCCTGTTCGCTCGTGAAGCGGATGTAATTTCCCGCACCCCGGCTCATGTCAGGTCCTTCGTGTTCGGATTATTCCCGTATATCGGGTTGATCTCGTCGGAGAGGGGGAGATCGGTAGGGTCGTTTCCAGGTGAGAACGGGCGCTCAGCCCTTACCGATCTTTTTGAGATTGGCAGCGGCGCGAGCACGACGCTTGGCAGCGACATCGGCCGGAACACGCGACTGACCTGCATACCGTTCGTCGAACTTGGCATTACGGCGACGGCGCATTGCGGCTTTGGTGGTGCACATTTCGAAACCTCGGAGGTTGGGGAAGAAAAGACCCCGACAGCCGAAGCCATCGGGGAAGTTACGCCCCCTCTCAGACCGCACGGGGAAGGTGTACGGGGTGAGGGACCTGGGGGCGGGATCAAAGAGGATGCAGCCGATCCGCAGAGGGCTAGCCGGCTGAAATGGCGCAAATACCTGTCTGACGAAAACGCACCCATCAATACGGCTCCTTCCAGTAGGAGCCGCAGGGCGGGTGAGCCATCACGAAGTCACGACGGGAAGCCGCCAAGTGCATGAGCACTCGGAAGGTCAGGATCAGCGCGTCAACACCGGAATGGTATTTGACGGAGCGGGCGAATATCTCAGCCTCGGCTATGTGGGTTTCCGGGCGGATCACCAGTGGCGCTCCCATTCGGAATACCGAGGCTCAAGCTTGGCCGCCCGCCACAGCCCGACATACGACTTGACCAGCCATATGAATCCACAGAGGGCGGCGAAGAGAAGGCAGCAAGCTCCGTACAGTTGCTCGCCGTGGAGGGTTTGGAGGGTGTCCAATAGGCGGGGGCCGGTCATGATGCCACCGGGGGCTTGGGGAGGGGTTGCCAGTGGGTGAGCGCGCCCTCATCGATTTGGCAGGCGTAGTAGTCGCCGGGATCAGTGTTGGCCCACCAGAAGCCAACATCATCGCGCCCATCAGGATTCACGTGCCAATATGCTTCGCCGAGCATGGGAGCGCCGTTGCGGTTGGTCCCGGCAACCAAGATCGCCGTCCCATCCTTCGGAGCCGTTTCAATCGGCATCCAGCCGTTTGCATCCGGGGCGATCACAGGAGCGTCCTCCACAGACCGAGGGCCGCATCGTAGATCGCGACTATCTGGACGGCGGTGAGTAGGCCAGCCGGAACAGGGGTCAGCGGCGAGAAAGGACCGAACCAATGCCACCACCATTTGAGCGCGCGGATCACTGCACGCCCCCCGACACGTCCCGACAGTCCGCCCAATCCTCCGCAACAGCCTTCCTCCCCTTAGCCAAGGCACGGGGAATCAATAGGGCTGCTGCTAGGCAGGGGAGGGTGAGGAACCAGAGGGGGCTCATCCCTGCCTCCGCGCTATGCGGGTATTGTGATTGAGGGTGGGGGAAATCATGCTTCCCCGCTTTCCACAGCGTTGACGGGTTCAACGGGATCAAGCGGGGTAATCGAAATGGATATCCATTGCTGCGTTGCCCACGAGATATCCGAAAGGAGCGGCAATCGGATCAGGCGCAATGAGCCATTTTCTCCGACCAGCACGCGCTTCAAAAAGGCAGGAGATTCGCCGATCTTCACCGCCAGATCTTCGATGCTCATGTTGGCATCGGCCAAAGCGCGGTGGATTTCGGAGGCTACCCGATGGCTAAGTTGCAGTGCGGCAGATTCTCTGGCGTTCACGGAATGGACGCCTTGTCTTGCGAAGCGCTCGCATTAAGAGTCGCCCGCTCGGGGGGATATATATCGGGTCTTAGAGCGGATCGGCTGACGAACCCTCGCGTAGCCGTTTCAATCGCAACAACACGCTCTGCGGGAACGCGCCTAGATTTATTGAGCCACCACCAAACGTGGCCCTGCTTAACGCCGATGAGGGACGCTAGCTTTGTCTGACCGCCGCAAATTTCGACAGCTCGTTGGAGCGCTGAGATACTCATGGTCACAAGAAACTACTTGTGTTCTTGTGGGCCGTCAAGGGGCTTTCTTGTGAAGCGCGTCGGGACCCCAAATTCCGAACTCGCCGTGGTATGGCGTCCTTTGCTCAAGTGGCTAAAGGAAAACAACATCACGCAGCGCGAATTCGCCCGGGAAATGGCGAGTTTCACTGGTGAAACCGTTGCCCAACAGCATCTCAGCGGATGGGGAAGCCCAACCGGCTACGCCCCAACCTTTATGCCTAAGGTTATCGACTATTTGCGGTCGAGGGGGGACGTGCCGGAAGAGCTTATTTTACCGATAGAAGCGGTGGGTTACGGGAATACAATTCCACTTTACAGCCCAGATAATGTGGCGCACGTTAATTTTTCAACGACCGCGAAACACGGGCAAAAAGGCTCGGAAACTCAAGGAATTCCAGGTGGGCAGGAGGGCCTTGAAGTAAGAGAGGTCGTGCGGGACTTAAAGACCGGAGTCATTGCAGTGCGCGCTCATTCCAGTTCCAAAATTGAACGCCCGTCGAATTTGATCAATGTTTCAGATGCTTACGCCATAAAATGTCTGGGCAACGAAATGGCCCCCCGACACCGGCACGGCGAAACGCTTCATATTGCTCCCGTTAGCCTAACGGAGATCGGGGCAGGCGATAGCATCATCATCTATCTAAAGGGCGAAGGCGAAGATCATCCCATTTCCATCCGCCAGTACGTAGATCAGGATGGCAACGGCATTATCGTTCGCACACCATGCACCGAACCCCAGACTATCGCCTGGTCAGATTTTGAGGCCATCCATCTTGTGACGGGAAGCCTCTACAAGACGCTTGCCCGATAACACAAGAAAACTTGTTGACTTGTTTCTTGTGAGCTTGTAGCCTGTCCTCATCACGCCATTGGTTGGCGGAAAGATGGGAGCAGACAGATGGCGAAGCCAGAACCCCGGATTACCGAGAAAGCCAGCGCTCTACCGGCAAGTGATCGGTACTGCACGCATTGCGCGCGAAAGCTGGCAAACCGCATGGCGTGGCTCGAACTAGACCAGCGCACCAACACTTACCACGACTTCTCTGATGTTCCCGCCGACCGCTCTCAAGGCTGGTTTCCTTTCGGAATGGATTGCGCGCGCAGCTTCCTCAAGGCGGAAGCTGATCGCCGCGCCGCCTAACCCCAAAGGTAACGGGAGAGCAGATATCATGGCACTCACCAATATTTTCCGCGAGCCTCGCCGAGAGATCACTGAGAGCGTCATCGGGATCACGATCATCGGCGCCCTTGGATATGCCGATCTCAAATTTGCTCGTTGGCTTCAGGAGGTATCCGGCCCAGGCTACAATGAGGTCCCGTGGCCCCTCGGGATGATGGTTGGCCCCCTAGTCGCTGCCGTCTTCATTTTCCTGCTTTTCCTCACTCACGAAGTCGGCGATTCCATCTGCGATGCGCTAGCTGAGCGCGGCCTGGAGCTTCGCCCGAAGAACCGTCCGGGGCGTCGGTGATGACCCCCTCCCTGATCAATAGCGGCCTCTCCGTGGGTACTCGCTTTGCGGATGAATCCACCTATCACGAGTATAGCGCGGAGACGATGGACCGTGAGGCCGAACTGATCCGGCAGTCCGAGGCCGCTTTCGCTGAGCGCTTTGCCGCTGGCCTAGTCGGCTTCACCGAACTCTGCCGGGAAGCCGGTATGCCCCATCGCCAGATCAAGGCTTGCCGGGATGCCATCGGGTTATCGGTGGATCGGAGGGAGGTCTTCGCCGCGCTGGCATCGACCCTTCCGAGCGACATCGTTCGTGCCGGAAGCGTGTCGCATTACGTGGATGCCTATCTCCGGGAGATCGCGGCGGATGCGGGTCTGCTCCAGATGGCGGAGGCCGCCGAATGACCGACCTCATCCCCCAACTCCGCATCGCTGAGACAGTCTCCGAACAGGCCGCGAAGGCGCTGGACGACGCACTCCGGTTCGAGCGCGATCTATCCGCAGCCACCGAGATCGTCTGGCGAGCATTCCTCCGGGAACTGCCAGAGGATCGCCGCTCCCTGATCACGGCAGATGCCATGCGTGAAGCCGCCGACGCCGCAGTCTCCAAACTTCTCGCCCCCATCCTCGAACCCACCCAAGAGCATGCCGAAGCAATGGCGAATGCCCTCTTTGAGATCGAGCTGGAACTTGCCGATGAGCGGCTTGGGATAGGGGTATCGATACCTGCGCTCGATATGGCGGAGCATTTTAGGGATGCCGCCGAATGAGCGCGCTTTCTGTCGAATGGCTGGATCGCGGTCGCGAGCCGAAGTGCGCGCCAAATCCCAAGTTCCCGCTCGGCATCGACGTGGACCTTTCGCAGGGCCATCCATCATGCGCGACCCAACTTCCGTACCCCGCCAAGCGCTGCGGCGTCTACGTGGTCAAATGTTCGGTCTGCGCCGCTTCGGTCGGCGTGACGACTGCCGGGCCGGGCCGATGATCCGCGCTCGGTTCGCATCCCCTGCAAAACCCAAGGAAACGCATGATGACAAAGCCCCACAAGCCGATCCTGTGCCTCGATTTCGACGGCGTGATCCACTCCTACACCAGTGGATGGAAGGGCGCGCGGAACATTCCCGATCCGCCCATGCCCGGCTCGCTGGCGTTCATGCTGGACATGCTTAACGCAGGTTGGCGTGTGGTTATCCATAGTAGTCGTGGACAGCACTTCGGCGGCATCCGGGCCATGCGCAAGTGGCTTTATAAGCACGCGATGGCCGAGCACTGCTGGTATGAATACGGCTTCGGTCTCGGGCTGGAGGATGTCGAATTCTCCCGCACGAAGCCGTCCGCGATCATGACCATCGATGACCGCGCCGTGCAGTTCACCGGCAAGTTTCCATCCGTCGCCGATGTGAAGGCTTTCAAGCCCTGGAAACTGCCAGCATGACCCTCGGCGAAGCGACAGGAACCCCGGATATTGGCCTTTATCTGCGCCGTGCCGATGGCAAAGGCACTGTCCATGTCGGGACATACGACAAGTTTTCCAAGGCTGAGAAGCAGTTCAACCTGACCGTTCGCGACCCGACTGTCACGCTGTGCTGGATACTTGGTCCGCTCGGCTCCTGCCTGAAGCTCTACACAGGGGGCGACGAATGAACGGCCCCCTGACTGTCCTCGAAGCCACCGCAGCATCCATAGAGATCGAAGAGGCGAGGGAACGGCAAATCGCGCGACCTCTATCTGACTGGACCGAAGAGGACGGCGACGTGCTGTGGTGGTTCTTCCCCATGACGGAAGCGCCATACGTCGGCAGCCCTCTTTGTCTCGGACAAACGGTGGAAGTCCACACCCACCGGGGCCTTGCGTCCCGGTTCATGGTCGGCGGATGGCCCGGCTACCACACGCATTGGACACGACTGCCGCCGCTTCCCAAAAACCCGGAGTCCGCATCATGACCACCGATACACCCCATAGGGGACATACAGAACTGCCGTGGACCCTTGATCTGTACGACGGATACGAGGACGGCACCGACCCCGTAATCCTTGACGCTGATGGTTTCCCAGTCGCCACCGTCAACGCCTACGCGATCCTAGATCGATGGATGGAGAAGTTCCCGAAGATGAGTCATTGGGCCGATGGTGCCGATGACGGCCGAACGCATCGGGAGCGGTCGCGCGCCGAATACGAGGCCAATGCACACCTCATCGTGCGCGCAGTTCACGCCCACTATGGGCTGATAGAGGCGCTGGAGAACGTCCAGAAGCTGATCGCCGAGGCCGCAATGACAGGCTTCAACTGCCGCGATGGCGACTGGGCTGAGCGGCTTTTCTTCAGCCAGCAGAAAACGAGTGCCGCACTGAAGGCGGCGAGAGGGGAGAAGTCATGACCTACCCGAAGATGAAGCCGTGCCCTCAGTGCCGTGCCGAGGTCAATTACTACAAGTATGACAGCGGATGGATTCACGTCGAATGCAATAGCTGCCTGTATTTCGGCCCCGGCTGCGGAAACGTCACCCAGGCCATCCGCGCGCACAACGACCGTGCCATCCAGCTAGCAGACAGCGCAGAGAAGAGGGAGGGGGTATGACGGCATATCCAACATGCGTGGGCTGCCTGTATTCGGGCGAGCTTTGTCCGACTAAGGAGACGATGCGCGCGGCCATTAAGGGGCTTGGCGTAACGTCGATCAAATGGAAGTGCCCGACCCGGAAACCCCGCTACAATCCCGGCGATCCCGTCTATGCCCGGCTCGGGGCCGATTGCGATCCCGACTATGGTGTTACGGTTGCAGACTTTCCCGCCATCGTCATTCGGTTGCTTGGCTCCAAGGTGCTTGTCTACGTCGAGAAAGATGCGACGAGCGAGTCCGGAGGCTACCAATTCGAGCCGCGCGGTAATGGTTTCTGCAAGGTCACGCTTTCCCGCCTGAAACCACGAACCGGAGAGCCGCAGACAATCTGCAAATCCTGCGAATGGCCCGAAAGCCTGGGCCACCAGGAAGGCTATAGCTGCAACCCGTGGCGCGGGGAAACTCTTCATCAGGAATACCCATTTTGACCCCCATCCAATTGCGCTCGGTCTTGATCGACACTCGGACCCGCGCACTCAAGTCCCGGATCACCTCCGTCACCTGCCAGAAGAGCTTACCGAGCTACAAGCCTAAGCGGACAAGCTGGAAACGCAGGTTCGGCCTATCAATGATCTTGTCAGCTTTAGGGGCTGGTATGGCTGTGGTGGTCTATGGGGTGGTGTCGTGAGCCGCCCTGGAGACTTCGCCGGCCAGCGTTCGGATGACGTGTGCATTGCTGCCGATCGGTTGGTCATAGCGATGGAGGATGGAGGGTTATTGCTCTCCGGGTATGCCGGACAACTCATCCGCGCCAAGCAACAGATAGACCGGGCTCTTTCCATCCATCGCGAGAGGATCGAGGCCGAGGATCGTAACCCCGTCATTTCGAGGGCGGCATAAAATGCCAGACATACACGAACCGAACCCGCGCGCGGTGATCGGCAACAATGAGCCGCCGGTCGAGATGACGCCATACGAGAAGGCAAAGAAGCGGATCGAGGACCTGTACGGCGAGGCCAAGCTATGGCTGGACGGCGCGGTTGTCGATAGCGCCGACCTGGCTGACGGGATCAAGAATCTCCGCGACGAAATGAAGAAGGCACACGCGGAGGCGGACGATGCGCGTAAGGCCGAAAACAAAGCTTTCGATGACGGGAAGGCCGAGGTGCAGGAACGATATAACCTGTTGATCGGCAAGACCACGAAGATTACCGGACTCACCCATAAAGCGTTTGCGGCTATCGACAAGGCTCTGGAGCCGTGGCTGAAGGCCGAAGCCGACCGGATAGAGGCCGAAGCTGCCGAGAAGCGCCGGATCGCCGATGAAGCGGCAGCCAAGGCGCAAGAAGCTCTCCGTGCATCAGATCCATCAAACCTCGCCGAGCGTGAGGTTGCGGAGGAACTGCTTACCGAGGCGAAGAGCCTGGAGCGGGACGCCGACCGCGCCGGAAAGTCCAAGGCCAGTGTGTCGGGCAATTTCGGCGGAAGGTCCATCAGGCTGCGCAAGGCGTACAGCGTCAAGCTCAATGAAGTGAGCGAAGACCCAAATGAACCGCACCCCGCAGTTCTGGCGTTGCGGCATTTCTGCAAGACGAGGCCGCGCGACGTGAACGAGTTCTTGTATGGTCTGGCGAACGAACACATTCGGTTTGGCGATCATCTTCCTGATGAACTTCCCGGGTTTACCATTTCGTACGAAATGAAACTCTGATATATTACTATGATGTTTGGTGGAGATCAAACGATGACTTTCAAGTTCAGTCCTGAGCAGGTTGCTAAGCTCGAAAAGAAGCTCGATGGATCGGTGGTCAAGACGCGCGACCAGGCGGGGCGGTCGCTGTCCTATATCGAGGCGTGGCACGCTATCGCGGAGGCCAACCGTATCTTCGGTTTCGACGGCTGGAGCCGTGAGACGATCAGCATCACGAAGATTGCCGAGGTCCAGCGGAAGGTCGGCAAGACCAACCCGAAGGATGGTTGGGGCGTCGGCTACATGGCGAAGGTCCGCGTGACCATCGGCGATATCGTTCGTGAAGGAACCGGCTGCGGTAGCGGCGTGGATGTCGATCTAGTTGCGGCCCATGAAAGCGCCGTCAAGGAAGCGGAGAGCGATGCGATGAAGCGCGCCCTCATGACCTTCGGCAATCCGTTCGGCCTCGCGCTTTACGACAAGACGCGGGAGAACGTCGATCACTCGCCGGACCCGTCACAGATCGAAGGCGAGGTTGCCGATTCAGTCGCGTGGATTGTCGCGCAGACTGACGCGGGCGAGATCAACAAGGCATGGAGCCGTAACCTTGATTGGTTCCTCGGCCTGCCGGAAGGGGCACAAAAGCGCGTCACGGAGGCTCGCGACCAAACGCTGGCGAAGATCAAACCGACCGCCAGTGCTGTCGATGCCCGCGAGGCTTGGGTAAACCGGCAGATCACGGCCATGGAAAAGGTTGTCAGCGCGGAAAAGCTCGACACGTTCCTACGAGCGAATTCAGCCACCATCGATGCGCTGGAACCCGATCAGCGAGCCGCTTTCGACCGCGCTGCGAATGCTGCTCGTCGCCGGTTGTCCGGCATGTCGGCCCCCGCAAGTAGCTTCGCCCGGGCGCCGGTCGATCTGGACGACGAGATTCCGTTCTAATCATGAGCGACGGACACACCATCATCCTCCGCACCCAGGCGCAAGTAGACCTTGCCGTCCGGGCTATCGGTGGCGTGAAGCCCGACGCCGACCATCCGCTGGAAGTTATCCTGCGTCGTCATCGCAAGAAGCGCAGTCTGGATCAGAATGCACTCTACTGGATGTGGCTAGGCATCATCAGCCGAGTGACTGGCAACGACACCGATCAGCTTCACGAGACATTCAAGCAGATGTTTGCCGAGGCTAAGGTCGCCGAGGTTTTCGGGAAGACCGTGACAACCTACAGCACTGCGAAGATGAACGTGGGCGAGATGTCCGAGTATCTGGATCGGGTCTACGCCTTCGCGGCATCGGAGGGAATCTTGCTCCCTCTGCCGGAAGAAAGGTGGGCTGCCTAATGCCTACTTCCCGCATCCAAAAAGCATCGGTCCCAAAGATGGGGCGCCCGAACGACGGCAACGATCCGAAGCACTTGGAGATGATCCGCAAGCTGCCATGCGCAGTGTTCGGCACAACCGGCGAAATCCACGCCCACCACCTGATGCGCGTCGATCCGAACTCACGCGGCGTGGGCAAGAAGAACGATGACAAATGGGCGATCCCGCTTTCTCCCAGGGCGCACAACATGGTCCACCTCGATAAGCGGGCCATCGAAATGGGCGAAGAGGCTTGGCTGATGTCGCGGGGAGTGTTGGGCCGCGAACTAGCTAAGGCCCTCTGGTCATGTCGGGGCGAAGAGTTGGAAGCCTACGAGCGGATAAGCCTCCGCCATGCCCAAGACCGGATAGCCCGGATGAGGACCAACTCAGGAAAGGATGCAGCGTGAAAGTCTACCTGCCGAAGTTCGCCAACGATGCAATGTGGCGCGGGTATCTCAATCGGTCCCTCGATGGCCGAACGATCCGCGCCCTGGAGCGCAATGGCAGTCCTCGCCGGCCAACTTTCGAACGCCGGGCATGGGAAAATCATGCGGCCCCGCTGGCCCTGAAGTTCCATACCCTCGCCCGGAAGTCTGCACCATGACCCCCAACCACATATCCCAATCTAGCTATAGGGGAGGGTGAGGGCGATGACGCCCAAGGCTTATACTGTTCTGGGTGTTCTGATCGCTGCCGGCAACGCATCGGACCCCGATTACGAAGATGAGATCGTGCGGGAGCGCCGGTCGTGCTGGATAGGCTCTCAGCAAGTTTCGCCGGTCGTGCTGGATGAGCTTCTTCGGTTGGTCGCGTTACGGGACGTTGCCGATGGCGGCAAGGTCGAGCGCTATAGGATCAACGACGTTGGCCGTGCGCTCCATCGCAACCCAGGCATCGAGGCTGACATTCTTCGATGCATAGCCTCGGGCGGCTCTTTCACCGTCCAGAACGACGAGGTGGTGGAGATATGACCGATACCATACGGGAACAGTTCGAGGCTTGGTTCGCGACAACGCCCGACTATCTGCCACACTCGCTAAAGCGCATCGCGGTCGAACCGGAGACCTATAAGCTCCTTACGGTCCAGTGCGCATGGGAAGGCTTCCAAGCCGCCATGTCCTCACGAATGGTGGTGACGGAGGAGATGGTGGAGGCTGGGGCGCGGGCTGTCTTTGCCGATCCGCTGATCGATGGAAGCGGCCTCAGTTGGCCTGATTTCAGCCAAGCCGAACACTATGGAGATTGCTCTCTTGCCGAGAGCCAAGCACCCATCACATGCAGCCGATGCGTTGCCGAAGACTGCCGCCGTGTATCCCGTGCCGCCCTCACCGCCGCTCTCGGGATCGATAAGGAGGGATGATGGGAAAGCTGACCGAACCTCAGCGCGTTCTCCTGAACGATTTCGCGGCAGCTCGCGGAACATGCGACGATGGGTATCCACCACTCAAGAAGCTGATGTCCTTGGGCTATGTCCAGCGGGTCAGGCTGAAATACGGCGACGTATTCGAGATCACCGACGCGGGTCGTTCAGCACTCAATCCAGCGGCCGACCAAACCACTGAGGGGGGGGGTGATGCACCATAATCCCGACGAGCAATCCATTGCCGAGATCGCCGAACGCTTGGCGCGCTCTCCAAGATGGTTGCAATCCCGGCTTGCCGAGGATGAAACTCTGAATGTCCACCACTATAACGGGCGGAGTCCGAGATGGACCGAAAGCGAGTTCGAAAGCCTGCGCGAAGCAATCCGGCTGGCCGACAGAAAGAAAGCCGAGCTGCGCCTGGTCTCCAAGTCAAAGCCCGGGACGGGATGTGGCACATCACCGGAACTGTCGTTGCCGGAGACCGCTCAAAGCGCGTTAGACGCAGTACTAAATTCGCCGCTACGGCTGACAGCAAACCCAAGGCAGAAGCCATCCGCCAGAGGGTTGAAGACGAAACGCTCAATGAACTCGTCTACGGCGTCAAGCCAACTGTTGCAATTTCCATCGCGTGCCGGCGCTACCTAGATCGACCGCGTAAAAAGCCTATGGCGGAATATGACGTTTGGGTGATCAAGGAAATTGCCAAGCGCTTTCGCACCAGGCCGATCCGCGAGATAGAAGATGACGAATGGATAAAGTGGGCCGACAAGAAGCAGGAGAAGAACTCGCTGTCTACGCGAGAGCGCTTCCTGAATTCGGTCTGTGCCTTTCTTGGTTGGACAGACCATCCATCACGCATGTGGCGCGACCGCGCATTGCCACCCTTTGAGCGATATCCTGAGGCCCGCACGAAGAAGGCACCGGCTCGCCGACGCGTCGCGGATCTGACGCCAGAGATGATAACCCTGCTCATCGAATCCATGCCCCGTCATATCATTCCGCAGATCGCGGTCGAGTGGAGCACGGGGCACCGGGTTTCCAGCATTCTCATGGAGTGCCGCATCTGTGATGCGATCCTGGCGGAAGGTCGCGAGCAAATCACATTCCTCGACACGAAGAACGGCGAACCGTGGACAGCGACGCTCCATCCATGGGCAGCCGAAAAGCTGCGCGAATACCTGGCGTGGCGGGGTAATCTCAAAGACCGCGAGGGGCCGCTATTCTTGACCGACAAAGGATTGCCCTACGGCGCCGGAGCCAAGGGTAGCCGAGGGCGAAACAAGACCGGATTCCGCAATGGCCGCGCGAAGGCAGTCAAATGGCTGATCGAGCACGAGCGGGAGGACGACGCCCAATTGCTCGCACAGGTCACGCAGCACTGGTTACGCCACTGGCTGGCGACCCACACGATGGACGCCACCGGGAACCTGCGAGGGGTGATGGATCAACAAGGATGGAAGGACCCGCGCTCACCGATGCGCTACATCCATGACGTTTCGGGAACGCGCCGGGCGGCGATCAATTCGCTACCGATTGGCAATCCGCAGACACGCGGAGATTTTGGACAAGGGAAAAAGGACAGCGGCTCAAATGGTTAGGAAGTTGCGAACCGCTCCGTGTGAAGGGTGTGCTCTCCCGCTGAGCTACGCGCCCGCCCGAAGGCAGGTTGGTGCTTATAAGGGGCGGAAATCCTTATGTCTAGCCCCGGTAGTCTGGCGCATTCGGGTTCTAGAGCAGCGCGCAATCGAGTGCAGAACGGCGAAAGAACGCGAAGGCTTCCGCTGGCACGTTCGGCAATTTGCTGACACGCGGCGTTCCGCGACCGTTCCCTATAGCGATAGCCTGGGAGGGGAGTCGTGACCCCGGAGGAGTGGCGCGAAGTCGCCGAAGGACTGCGAAGGGCTGCCGAGATTGTCAGGCCAAAGACCGGCGGCAACGTGGTCGAGCTTCCGACCGATGATTGGCCGCACCAGCACACAGACGAGCGCCGCCAGCAGATGGCCGAGAATTACCTGTGCGCAGCCGCCTATATCGAGCAGCGGTGGCCGGTATGACCAACCCCTAATAGCACTGACCTGGGAGGGTGGGGATGAGCGAAATGGAAGATGCTGTCCGATAGGCTCAAGCAACTCAGATCCATCAAATCTGTCGTAACTGCTACTGGTTCGACAGCGGCGCGGTGGATACGACTGGCGAAGCTGAGTGCTACCACGATAGCCCCGTCAGGCCGCGCAAGCGCTGGCACCAAACCTGTCTGCATTGGACGATGGCCTCGGAGTTGGCCGGCGAGATCGTCGATCAGCCCTCTGGCTCGGCATGACCGCGCCCTCATCATAGGAGCCCACATGATGTCTGACCATATAACTGAGGCCCGTATCGCTGAGCTTGAGGCCGAATTGGCGAAGGTCAGGAAGCTGTGCGGGGAGGCGGCGGACCCTCTGGACGAGCATTACGACGGCGATGGGAACTGTTTTTCCTGTCACTCGGCCTGCATTCCAGACCCGGAAAACTACGACGATCTGGACCCAGCAGAACTTGATCATTCGCCCGACTGCCTTGTCTCCCGCCTTCGTGCGGCATCCACCGAGCCCCAGGAGAAGAGCAATGGGTGACGGGTATCCGCTCCCTCATCATCCACCTAGAGGGGGAGGGTTAAGAGGGCTTGGCGGGGTGTCAGGGTTTGGGTTTGGCGCCGAGGCCGATTTCGACAAGCTGGCGAATTGCATCAGACCGGCTCGGAATCTTCGGCTGAGTCCTACGCCATTCCTCGACGCGAGCAACCCATGATGCGGGCGCAACGATCTGAACGCGTTCGGTATCGGAGGCTTCGTCCAGCTTTGGAGGCATGCTGTCGTTCGGGTTCGATGGCTTCATTGACCGCATAACATCCTCTTGTGCGTAATGCTATAGTGTGTAATATACGATCTTACACAACATGGTCAAGATGAAGATGGCTAAATATCCTATTCCTAGCGCAGCCCTTGATGATCGGCTCGCCTTTGTTGGCACGACGGGATCAGGGAAGACCTATGCAGCGGGGACCGCAGTCGAGAGGCTACTGGCCTCTGGCGCTCGCGTCGTAATCGTTGACCCCCTTGATGTCTGGTGGGGCTTGCGTGTCAGCCCTGACGGCGAGGGCGCGTCGAAGTTCAAGGTGGTGATCTTCGGAGGCGCGCATGGCGATTTGCCGCTGAGCGAGCAGGCAGGCGCGCTGATCGGCGAGACTGTCGCGGGTATGGCCGAGAGTTGCGTCATTAGCCTTGGAGGGATGGCGACAAAGACGGCAGAACGGCGGTTCATGCTCGCATTCCTTGACGCGATCTATCGGAAGGCCGAACACGCGAAATACGGGCCGTTCCATATGGTGTTCGATGAGGCCGACCTATTCGCGCCCCAGAAAGCCAGCGAGCCGATGTTGCAGTCGAGGATGGAAGAGATCGTCCGGCGCGGGCGTGTGCGCGGATTCATCCCATGGCTGATCACGCAACGACCGGCGGTGCTGAGCAAGGATGTGCTTAGCCAGGCGGATGGCTTGATCGCGCTTAAGCTTACGGCCTCTCAAGATCGCGATGCCATCGGGGCTTGGATCGAAGGGATGGCCGACAGAGCCCAGGGACGGGAAATCCTCGGGTCACTTCCCGCGATGCAGCAGGGCCAAGGTGTTGTCTGGATACCGGGGCGCAATGTCTTGCAGACTGCGACCTTCCCGGCCAAAGCGACTTTCGACAGCTCGCGGACACCGAAACGCGGCGAGATCGTGCGGAATGCCGTCCTGAAGCCGCTGGACTTGGGCGTCCTCAAGGAAAGGCTAGCGGGGTTGGACGCTGAAACCAAGGCGAATGATCCGAAGGCGCTGAAAGCCGAGATTGCGCGCCTTACCCGCGAACTGGTCCAGGCAAACAAGATCACGGCGACGCCTGCCGAACCACTCCCGGCGGTGATCGCTAATGCCGACGAAATAGAGAAGGCGCGCAAGGAAGGTGAGTGCGTCGGCATCGCCATAGGCATAGCGCGAGCCCAGCAGGCGTTGAATGCTTTGCGGGTCGATGCACCCGCCGAGGCGAAAGAGCGACCACAGCCCGCACAGAGAGCCGCACCCAAGGCCAAAGAGCAGCGCGGCCCAGCCTCCGATGGCGTGACTGTGCCGCAGCAGCGCGTTCTCGACGCCATTGCTTGGTGGAGAGCCTTCGGTATCGAACAGCCGACCCGGGAACAGGTTGGATTTATCGCTGGCTATTCGCCAAGTTCTGGAGGGTTCGCCAACCTAACCGGGCAGCTTCGCTCGTCGGGGTCGATAGACTATCCGGCTGGCGGCCGGCTGATGCTTACGGATGTGGGTGCGGCTCTTTCAAATATTCCCTCCGTGGCGCTAACGCGGGATGCCTTCCACGCCTCCGTGAGGGCCAAGTTGTCCGCACCCCAGGTTCGTGTACTTGATCCAGCTTTGGCTGCTTACCCGAACCCCATATCTTCGGCTGAAATCGCCGATATCGCGGGCTATAGTGCTAGTTCCGGCGGCTTCGCTAACCTGCGCGGCTCGCTGAAGACACTTACGCTGATCGACTACCCAGGACCGGGGCAAGTTCGGGCTGCTGACTGGCTGTTTCCCGAGACGGCACACGCATAGCTAGCCACCACCGACACTGAAAGGGAAGTGATGATGGCCGACTGGCAACCGATTGAAACTGCGCCGAAGGATGGGACGCCAGTCTTGCTTGGCCGCGAATTCGATACACATGTCGCGCTAGCCGAATGGGATGATGAGGCGATGCCCCCGTTCCAGTGGCGGGTTCCGGACACGGAAATCGCCTATCATGCTAAGGGCTACACCCATTGGATGCCGCTTCCGGCCCCACCCTCGGCCTGATCGCCAAGGTATCCCTGTAAGGAGGAGTAGATATGGCCGAACTGACAAAGGAGCGGATGCGTGAACCGCTCGCCGCCGGAGACGTTTTCCAAAACTGGAGCAACTTCGAGGTGGGCGAGCGCTTCAATCTCCGCATGACATCGCCGGTCGAAACCGCATCCGGTCAGACGCGATCATTCAATCTGGCGCTGACTCGGGACGAAGCCGTGAGGTTCGCGATCTACGTGGCGGACACTATCACTCGCGGCCCCGATACTTGGCTCCCCAAGCCGATGCCAGATGCCCTGCGTAAGTTGGCCGATCTTCTTGAGTCCAAGGCCACATCATGACCCTATCCGACCTGATAGCTCTTCTAGAGAGGACGGAAGTAGGTTGGGTCCGGGACTTCGCTGAGAAGGCCCATGGCGATCAAGTGCGGAAGTATACCGGAGAGCCCTATATCCGACATCCCGAAGAGGTCGCCAGCCTATTGCTTGGCGTGGGGATCGAGGATCGGGACGTTCTGAGCGCAGCCCTCCTGCACGATGTGGTGGAGGATACGACTGCAACGCTCGACGATATCCGTGGCAGTTTCGGAAGTCGGGTCGCTCAACTCGTGAGCGAGGTTACGGACGTGAGCAAGCCGTCCGATGGAAACCGCCGCACCCGGAAGGCCATGGACCGCGATCACCTCGCCAAAGCCTCGCCGGAAGGCCAGTCCATAAAGCTCGCCGACCTGATCAGCAATTCCGGCTCCATTCTAGCGCACGACCCCGACTTCGCGAAGGTCTATCTGGCCGAAAAGCGGGAGTTGCTGGACGTGCTGATCGACGGGAACCCTGAGCTTTACGCCCGAGCGACCTATATCGTTGACGACGGTATCGCCCGCCCTCAAGGCCAGATCATCAGATATAGGGGATGGGGGATGAAGATCGAAATGCGCTTCTCCAAGGTCAAATGGAGCCGGGATTCCGAGTGCTGGGTTGCGCTGTTCGATGTCGCTTTCGACGGCGAATGGAAGAAGAATGCGTCGGAGGCTGCCGAGGGTGACTTTGATCGCCTGATGGCTGGCAATAAGCCGGACACAATCGCCGCATTGCCCGAGCTTCAAAAGGGCCTCGACGCGATCCGCGCCAAAGAGAAGGGCGATCCTATACCCAAGAAGTCCGACATGATCGGCGGGGATGGTGAGGAATGAGCAAGGGCCCGGTTTACATCGTCTACAGGGGCCTTAAGAACCCGAGTTCACCTGATCCGTCGTGGATCGAATGCGGAAGCTTCAAAACTCGCCGCGAGGCTGATGAGTTCACCGATACCAAGCTCTCAGGTGATATCTGGGCAATTGGGGAAGTGAAGATCGTTGCGATGAGCGAGCATGCGTCATGAGCAAGGCTGATCTAGAGAGGGTGGCGCGGGCGCTTGCGCGAGAAGCGGGGCATGATCCCGATCAGCCGCTAAAAGTGCTCTATCGCGCCCCCGGCTCGAACCCAAACTTTCAGATGTATATCTGGCAGGAATACGAGCCGATGGCCCGAGCGGCTATCGAGGCAATACGGGTGCCGAGTGAAGCGATGCGTAAAGCGGGGTGGACCGGCTGGTATTTGGGCGAAAATGATTATGAAGGACCAATGCCAGAGGACGCTTGGACCGCCATGATAGACGAGATACTGAAGGAGGAGGGGTAGTTGGACAGCCCCTACGTCATCGACTGGACGTTCTCGGTGGCCCCGCCGATTGTTTGCCGGTGGTGGGTAACATCTAAATCTGTCGGCCCTTTCTGGCGTCGGCGGCGTGAGCATACGGTCGAATCCGATGTCGGCTTACGGATGGATGGCATGGACGACGATAGTCTACGGTTCTTCGCCAAGCTGCCGAACAATGTTCTGCTGATCGATGCTGACGAAGCCAAGCGCTTGGGGTTGTAGCCCCCAGTATAGGTAGTGAAAGGGAGATTGAGGATGTACGACTTTATGCCCGCGCCGGTCGCGAACTGGTTGGCGTCACTTCCCAGTCAGAATGTCGGCAAGCTCTACGCCAGGATTAAGCATCCATGGCTGCCGATCACAACTGAACACAAAGTCGAGGTTTGGGGACAGGTCTGCGATGGCAGAGATCACAAGGATGCCGTCCATAACATGCTCTATAACCGCTGGCCGAATCACGGCAAAGGATACACGTACGTGTCGTGGCGTGCCGAACCGGACCACCCGGAAGCAAACCAATATCCTCGGACTGGCGAGGTTCAAGACCCCAAACCATACAGCGGCAAATCGTTCGACTATTAAACAACAAAATCGCCCGATCCCCCAGTCCGAAGACCAAGAGAACGGGCAAGGTTCGCAGGACTGCCGCCTAAGCGGCATCGGCACCAGGGAAGAGAGTGCCGATTCAGTTCACCCGAGCATCGGGCGGTATTCCAAACAGTTCGCGATAGCGGTCTGTCCAGTTGCCGAGGAAGATCGCACGGGCCTTATCGAGGCTCATGCCGCCAGCGGGGAGACAGATGGATCGCGCTGCATTATCCTCGACCCGATCCTTATCGTGGGCATTCCACGGCCCGCTGTATGACTGGACGGACAGGTTCTTGATGTCGTCGGCTCCCCCTAGGGACCTGGGGACACGGTGGTCGATCTCGCAGGGGCAGCGCGGGTCTTTCTGGCCCAGCGGATAGCCGTATTCCCGGAAGACTTCCATCTTCATGGCCTCGGTCACGGCGCGGCGATCCTGACCCCACTTTACGGCGCAGATTTGCTGCAATGTCAGCTCGGGCCGGATAACGCCCGGCGTCAGTTGGTTGTTCGGCAGGTATGGTGCCGGGTCGATGAACGCCGGATTGGTCAGGATGGCGGGCGGCGGCAAATCCCCCGCCACCGCCACCCCACTCAAGAGGCATAGGGAGAGGATGAGGCGGATCACTGAGCGCTTGCCGATGCGATAGGCTGCGGGGCGACCGGGGGCGGGAGAACCGCACCCTGCGAGGCCATAACGATCTTTGCCGACGCCAGCCAGTCCACCGTCGATGCGCTAGTAGCCATCTGCGCGATGCTGGAGGCGGTTGCACAGCCCGCTTTGACGGATGCCTGTACCTGACCAACGACAGGCACTGTAGCCGCCGCTACGTCGGTGAGAGGGTTGTTCGCCACCAAGAGGACATCAGCACACGCGGCCTGGATTTTGGCGGCATTGGCGGCGACTGCTGCCTCGATCTTGGCCTGGACGGATTCGGCCTTCTGAATCTGAGTCGTGGTGCACCCTGACAATACCAGGGCAATCAGGAGGATGAGAGTGTAGCGCATGGGGTGGGATTCCTTACGGGGTGGGATTTGAAGACGGGGGCGTGAGCGCGGCGATCTGAGCGTCCTTGGCCTGGCTGCCCTTGGACGAGCCGAACTGGAAGCCCCACAGGATTCCGCCGAAGCCGAGAACCGTTGTGATCACCTGGATAACCACCGTCTCGAACGAGGCGTCCGGCTTCAGACCAAACGCGGACAGGAAGGCCAGCAGGAAGACCAGGACCACGACGAGCGCGATCAGGCCAACGGTAGCCTTGGCGAGGAAGTCACCGCGCCAGTCTGACGGCGTTACGGTTGGAGGTAGAGGATCAGGCGGGGTGTTGGTGTCTGACATCGGATTAGCCTTTCAGTGGCGTGCGATTTCGGGAAAATAACGCTTGTACTTCGTCATCCAATGGATTACATTCAGGGATCAGCTTTTTGCTGATGCCGCGCCTCGGGTTTTCAGGGGCTGGAGATGAAAGATGGAAAAGCCCCGCGTTCACGATCTGGGGAATAAGTGGTTCGCCGAGTTGGCCAACGACGGTAAGGGAGAGTTTCTGACCCTCTCCTTCAGGGGTGCTCAGCCTTACGCGCTCATTCTCGATCCGGAAGAGACTGCCCAGCTCCGCGACTTCATCAAACGGGCGGAAGGCTGATCCATGGTGAATCATCCGAACCGCAGCAAGCAGAATCGCACCTATGCCGTCGCCAAGCGGGAAAACCACCTGACACGCTGGCGACTGATGGAGGGCGCCGACGCTCGTGATCTTTCTCTCGATCAAGCTCGCGAGTTGTCCCGCAGCCTTCGTGCGCACGACGCACATGCGATGTATCGGCCGGCGAAAGAAACCGAAGGCGGCACATTCAAATTCGTTGACGGTAGGGACGCCTGACCTCGCACATGACCGCTGAAGACTTACGCGCAACACTGGAGCGGCTTGGGTTATCCCAGGCCGCTTTCGCGCGTCTCGTGGATACCAACCGACAGACCGTCTCCCGCTGGATGGACGGTGAGCGCGCAGTCCCGCACTGGCTCCCGTCCTGGCTCTGGATGTACGAGCGCCTGCCGTCGAGCAAGAGGCCGAGGTGATCACGTTCAGCCTTTCGCTAGCATGGGAATTGGGGTAGAATCCGGTCTGTGTCTTGCAAGGGACAGTGATGCGGCAGGCGCGTGATTGCGCAGCGATGTAGCTCAGAGATAAGCAGAGCGACGCCACCGAGGCGTAGGGCACGGGTTCAAATCCCGTCACCGCCATTCCTGGGACGCCGGGAGCCGATTGCGGGTCGTGTCGCATCACAATCCCACCCCGAACAGCTTCTTCGCCACTACAACCGCTATCACCCAGACAACAACGATAGCTGTGAAGGCTAGGGCATAGATGCGGGATTCCTTCATGCCGGTGTCACCTGACCGGCTTCGTAGATGTTCTGAAATAGCCGGATGATCCAGCCGGTCCCGAACACGGGGAAGGTCTTCAGCGTCCGATAATATTCGTCCCGCTTGACGCATGTACGGAACGCCAGATCGAGGGGGTTACGTTTGGCGACTGCCGCCAGAGTGATCGGCCCGATATCGCCATCAGTCTTCACGCCAAGCACAGCCTGGAGGGCAATCGCGCCCTCGGCCCCTGAGTTTACCTCCCCGTCAAAGACCACTAGGTTGAGCGGCCAGGGGAGGGAATCACAGCTATGCGGCACCCAATAGCGAGCCTTATAGAAGCCGGCGAAGTCGGCCTTGGTCATCGCGTCCAGACGGGAGCGGCTGAGTTCAGGATGACGATTGAGGGCCACGCCGCCACGGGTATAAGCCCCTGGATCGCGAGGATCATTCGAGACGGCGATTTCCTCCCCGCCGTTCTCTCTGCGCCAGACGATGGCGAAGGCGCGGTCGAAGTCGCCGGTCATGACCTGTGCCACCAAATGGTCAGGGCCAGCATAATGGCGGTGAAGATTGTCGGAAGGTTCCGAAGGATAAGGTTCACAGCTCCGCGCTCCCCATCGCTTTTGCTCTGCGCCGATGTTATCTTCTGGGCGATCTGCCCTATCTCCGCGACGAGCCTGCCGGTGGTCTCGGAATTGGCCTTGTGGTAGCCTTCCTGCCGGTCAGCGAGTTCATCGATTGCCGTTCTGGCGTCCCGGCTTAGCTCTTTGATATCGGCCTTCACCTCACCGATATTCGCCTCGATGTTGCGATACCGCTCGGCGCATACCTTCTCGTGGCCCTTCAAGCCCTCAGCGGCTTCAACGGCCTTATCGTAGGATGCGAGGTCGATCTGCTCTTGAGCGGATGAGCGCCCGCTCCTGCGCTCAACCACGGGCTTGGCGCTCGCTGTCATCGCCTAGCAAATTCTCGGGTTGCGATTCACGGTCATTGGGTGTGATGCTCCATAGCCCCCGGGGGTCGGCGGATTCTGAATCTTTCAGGCGCATTGCAGGACTTACCTTCCTGTTTTGTGGTTACCGGCTGTTGACGCAGCCGGTGACATCCGCTGTTATCCGGTCGTTAAAAATCGATAGGGATGGTGGATGTGAGCGAGCAATTCTTTCAGAACCGCCATAACGTTGAAGGACACGGAGAAGCTCACCATGTCCTGTTCGCTCGCGCTCTCGCTGAGCTTTATTGGCCGCATCCTTGTAAAACCTTCTATCCTCTCGGCGAGAAGCACCAACTTCATTCGCATGCTTTCCGGCTGATTGGAGATGTGCCGATCACCTATCTGGAATTCGGCGTCTACGGAGGCTGGAGCTTCGAGCGCATTCTTAGGCAGTTTCGCAACCGCGAATCTCGTTTCTACGGGTTCGACAGCTTCGAGGGGCTTCCGGAAGAATGGGGAGAAATGAAGGTCGGGCACTTTTCGACTGACGGCGAAACCCCACAGCCGGACGATAAGCGCGCCAAATTCATCAAGGGCTGGTTTCAGAACACCGTCCCGGGCTTTCTGAAAGAGGAGAAGATTGGCGGCGTACCGCTTATCCACTTCGACGCGGACCTCTACTCCTCGACCCTTTTCCTGATGACGACGCTGTGGCACTACATCCCAGACTACTGGTTCATCTTTGATGAATTTCAGCCGGACGAGATCGTGGCGATGCGGGATTTCACCCGAGCATACCCGGTGGAATTCCAGTTCATCGCCTGCACTGCTGGAGACAATAAGATCCCCCAGCAATTGCTTGGCAGGCTGAGGACTGTTCCCTTTGCGCCTTAGGGCCATAATTCAGCCTAATACGCCAAACATCTGACGTTGATTACGTCACTGGCCGCCCAAGCCGTGGCTACGGATAGGTTGCTATAGTTAGTCAGGACCACCGTCGTCGCTGACCCGCCCGTCTGCTTGGTCAGAAAAACAGAGGTGGAGGTCGTTGTAATATCGTTAGCCTCGCAATCCCAACCAGTCGGAGCAGTCGGCATAGTGATGGTGCCTGTCGAACCGGGTGTGGTGCTGCCGACAGTCACGCTGAAATGGAAAGTCCCTCCCGGCGTCGAAATGGTGCTCCCAGATGCGGCGAACCCGCTAGCGATTGTCGGCGCATTGCCGGCCGAATACCCGACGATGGCATTCTCTACATTGATCTCGCCAGTGCTCCCGGAAGCCACGGTATCGACCGTCCGCGCGCCGCTCGCGATAATGATGTTTCCGGTGCCGTTTGTAAGTGTGGCAGAGGCGGCGTTAACCCCCACCAGCGTATCGTTATTTGCCGTAGTTAAATTCGCACCCGCATTGGCCCCGAGCGCTGTGATCTGACGGTAGCTAGCACCCACTTGGCCGGAGCCAGCGCCATTCCCGACCAGCGTGCTATTGTTGCTGCTGTTGCCGTTGTTCTCATTCAGACCCGCAGATGCGCCAACCGCCGTGATATTGTTTACCGACGAGTTGGTCTGATTCTTTAGCGCAGCAGATCCAACCGCAGTAACGGCACTGTTGCCGCAGAAATTGCGAAGAGCGTCAGTCCCAATTGCCGTATTGTTCGAGCCGGTGATTGCACATCCGCCGCCATCGCCAAGCGCGTTGTGGCCTAATGCCGTATTGAATTGTCCGGTTGTGACCTGCGACCCGGCCTTATCGCCTACATAGGTGTTTTCATTTCCGGATAGCCAAGAACCACCGGCAGCCTCAGACCCGGAGCCACCGATAAAGAAGTTTCCGCCAGAGGCTAGATTTGTACCAGACGACTGATAACCGTTAATCGTCGCCGTGCCGGTGCTGATCCCACCGCTGAACGTTTGGAGCGCGGACCAATTGTAGGCAGTGCTGGGCGAGAACGGGACTGAGCCAGTCCCAATCGGCACGGGAGCATTGGCGTACCAGTTCCCGTCGCCTCCGATGGAAAGATAGGCACCCTGGCCCTGGACCAGAGTGATTGTCGCCGAGCCGTTGATGAGAGCGGTTTTGCCCTGATCGCTCGCCTGCGGCTGAAGGGTTACGGTTCCGGCCCCCTCGTTCCACATGTAGAGCGGGAAGTTCGAGCCGGGGCTGACCGAAGTGAGCTTGACCGTTCCCGGTGTCGCCGAGTTGAACACCTTCATCAGGCAGATGTCTGATGCGCTGACGGTGTAGGGCAGGGAGGTGATCGGAAGGCTCGCCTGGCCGAGAGCGTTGGCCGATCCGGGACAGAAGAGCTGGGCCTTCGCTTGGTCCCCGAACAGGAGCAGCGCAAGCGCGAGAAGCAGAGACGGGAAAACCTTCATGGCGACCTCACGTCGGCGCAACCACGTTATCGATCGTCCAGATCGGATCGGTCGGGGGATCGGTATCGGTGGAGGGGGAGAAGACGAACTTGTAGGCAAGCGTGGGGTCGAGCCACAGGCCGCATGGGTTGCCGGAACTATCCTGGGGATAGCCGTCAGCGTTCAGGATGATCGGGTTGGTGAACTGCGTACCTTGCGAGGAGTCGATATAGACTGCCTGCTTGGTCGTAGTTCCGGCCATGTAGCTGAACAAAAGCGCCCCGGAAGCGGGCTGACCCGCTATGAAATATTGTGGAATGAGCGTCGGGGAAAGCGCTACAGCCATCGTGGCAATTCCCGTTGCATTCCATATTCGTTCGCGATACAATCGCGACCATGACTGGAAAAAGCATTCCTAAATTTTCGCCAGGCCTGCGGTTCGGAAGGCTCACAACGATGAGCTACCTCCACGGGACACTCAGAAATCCTGGAAAGTGGCTCTGCCGATGCGACTGTGGGAACACTTGCGCCATTGAGGGCAAGTTGCTCGGCAGTGGTAACAACATTTCTTGCGGATGTTTCGCCAGTCGAAAGACTATAGGCGAACGGACATCCACCCATAAAATGGGTAAGTCCAAAATCTATGGTATTTGGTGTTGCATGAAGCGGAGGTGCTACAATCCCAACACGCGCAGTTACGCTGACTACGGGGGCAGGGGCATCCGTGTTTGTGAGAGATGGATGAGCTTCGAGAACTTCTTTGCCGACATGGGCCACAGGCCGAGCGGCAAGACTCTCGAAAGAATTGACAATGAGGGAGACTACTCCCCGGATAATTGCAAATGGGCCAGCGTTCGAGAGCAATCTCAGAACCGCCGCAATGTCCACCGCCTCACGCACAAGGGGGTAACGATGAGCATTGCTCAGTGGGCCGCCCGCCTCGGCATTTCGTCTGGCTCGATCTATCAGCGCTTCCGCAAGGGGCTTCCAATAGAACGGGTGCTCGATCCCAATTAGGGCGTTAGCTTGCGGGATCAGCGTTGGCGAGAGGGCAACCGCCATAATCCATCCATGGGCTGCGGCGCCATCACGGCGCTGCTAGATGCGGTACTATACTACCTCAGACACACGATTGGTAGTGGTTAATACTCAACTCCGAGGGCATATCCGGCCTTGTGAAGAGCCGGAAGTTTGTCCTCCAGTTTTTTGCCGATATCGGTTCGGTACATCGCCGAGGGGAACTTGATCTCGTTCACCGTGGAATAGACCTTATCCCGTGCCTTGGTGATGGTTTTCCCCAGTCCCGTAGCAACCAGAACATATTCTCCGGTTGTCATGTGGACCGATCCTTCGGTGACCTTGCCGTCCTTCATGACCGGCCCTCGCCCCAACATAACCGAGTGAAGGTGCAGGTTGTCCCAGACATCATCCACGCCCGAGATCGGGTTACCCTCGACCATTTCAGGGGGGGATTTTGCGTATGGATACATCGGTTGCGCCATGACGACGCCGATAGCGACATCGTTCGAGACTTTCAGCGAATCCTTCCCGTCCAGCAGGTCGCGCATCCACTTGGCGGGATCTCCTCTATGCGATGCGGTTTGGATGGTGAAGGCCGGCCAGCCGCATCTGGCGGTGACTTCGAAGGGCCATGCCTTCCCCTTGCTGTCTATGCCCACACCGATAGCGAAGTCTCCACGGTGCCCCAAAGCTTGAAGCACGGGCGCCATCGGCAGGAGCATTTCCTTGGCAAGCTTCTCGTTTGGATCGTACTGACAAACCGTTCCCTGCTCCCCGGTCTGGGGGCCGATCTCGCCGTCCATCAGCCGTTTGTGTTCGAACGCAATCTGGTACTTCTCAGGAAGGAATCCCTCGGGACCGAACCAGCCCGAAATGCCGTAGTCGCACAGCATATCGATCTTCTCTTGCAGCATGCATTGGCTGCCGACCTTCACGCCTCGTGCGATCTTGTTGCGGAGCCAGCCGACCATCTCGGCGGGGTCGCAGGACACGAACGTCATGTCCTTGTTCCCCTCGTCCCCGTTGGTCTTGAAGACGTAGCATTTGTCCGACTTCCGGGCGAACTGCTCCGCTTCCTCCAGGCTGTTGAACATGTGGTAGGGCGGGAGATCGAAGCCGAGGGACTTCATTACCTCCATGCTCTTGAAGCGCTTGATTTCCATCTCGGCGGATTTAGCCGAAGGGCCGAAGATTTTGTATCCGAACTCCCGGTATCTATCGAGTTCATGCATGAACACGTAGTTGCCGGAGCAGATGATCAGGCCATCCTTGGCCCACGGCATATGCTCGCGCCAGTCCGGGACTTTCTTTATCCCCTTGAAGCCCTCTCCATCGCGCGGCTCGTGCTTTCCCTTATCGACATGCTCATACCAACGGACTTCGTTTCCGCAGGCGGCGAGCCTGAGAGCAAGATCCAGGAACAGCCCTTCTTGGTCGATAAGGAGACAGCGCATTTATTTCTTCTTGGGCTTGTGCAGGAATTTGCCGAGGTGGTGGCTCGGGTCGTACTTCTTCGGCTGCGACCCCTTCATGGCGTTGTCACTGACCTTCGCCGTCATCTTCGGCTTGGGGGACAGATGCTTGAGCATGTTCAGGGATTTTTTCATCACTTCAACTCCGTCACTACCTTGTCATAGTCGGCCCATTTGATTCCGAGCGCGGCACAGAGCATCATTTCGATGCCCGTCGCTATCGTGTGTTCGTTCTGGTATGGGCTGTCCGGCTCAAATCCAGGCTCTCCGTCGCCCTTGTAAGCGAAGTCGAAATCATCGATTTGCTGGCATGTGATCCCGCGCGCATCGCAAAGCATTTGCTCCGCAAGCTCGTGGATCATCACCATGGCTTCGTAGCGTGCATCCCCCATATCGCTGATTCGGACTTGAAGCGTTCCGTCCGGGTCGCGCCAGTAGTCGCCACATGTATCGTAACGCTGCTCGGAATGGGGTATGGTCTTGATGCAGATGTTTAGGGACATGTCATTACTCCCGGAGTGCGCGTGAATACGGAGCAAGTCGAGGCCATCCTCATCAAGGGCTTTGCGCTCGGACTCATCTCATGGGCCTACCATAGCGTTCGCACCCATGGCCGCCGCTGGGGCCGCAACCTGGCCGCCCTGCCGCGCAAGATTGGCGAGCATATTGCGCGTCTGAGGGGCCGAAGAGGCGAAGCTCCGTAGCAGCTCCATGCCACTTCCTTTCGGCGGAGCGAGATAATTCTGCATCGCATCTGAAAGCAGAGCAGACCGGGCAAGCGGCCGGCCCATGATTGCGGCAGCAATAGACGGCCGGCCATGAGCAACGGCTAATGCGGAGCCGAAGAAGTCCAGCGCGCTCATCGGCTCATCGCCACCGAATTTCGCCGGATTTTGCACCGCTTTCGGGAAGGCGTTCGCGGTGTCGGCGATGGCCTTAAGTTCCCCCGACAGGGGTCTTCCTTTGTCCGATAGCCTTGCCAGCCCCGCCGCGTTCACGTCTCCGGTAGCCCCGTTGGTGACAGCCTGGACGTCATAGGATTTGGCTATCTGTTGCCGCGCATTACGGTAGGCGGAGGCGAGGTCACCAGTCTCCGACCTGCCCAACGCGGCATCCGATTTAGCTGCCGCTGAGACATTGCGGTCGATGGCATCGTCCAGATGCCCGGCAGCCTCGCGCTGAGCCAGGCCGAGGGCATGTTTGTCCGGGGCGCCGGGGGCCTTGAGGTTTAGGTTAGCGTCGTATCGGAGCTGCTTGACAAGATCCATGGCAACGTCGGTCGGCATTTCCTCATGCTTGAGGAGGCTTTGCGTCAGATCATCGACGCCGGCGCGCTTGTATATCTCCGGGAACATTTCGGCTGCCTGGCTGCCTGCGCCCCCGATCTGGCTGACCTTGGTGTAGAATTCGTCATCGAGGATCGTAGTGGGGATGCGGTCCTTCACAGCCTGGTAGGCTTTTCCGGCCTCAGCTCGAACGTCCTTGAAAGCCTGCGGCGTAAGTTCCGCATCCTTCGGCAATCCAAGCGCCTTCTTGGCGAGATCGTTTGTAACCTCCTGGTTTTTAGCGCTAGCGGCTTGGGCTGTTTTGATCTTCCCCGACCACCCAGACAGCGCATTCGCAACCACCCCCGGTCGATCCGTCATCATCTGAGGTGGCAAGACATAACCGGCGCGGCGGGCAATATCGACCACGGGCTTAATCGCAGCCTCGGCGGCGGGCCTGACGATCTTCGCCAGCACGTTGCCACCGACTTGGCCGAGCTTCCCTGCGGCAGCGCCAAACAGAATTTGCTTGGCCTTCTCCTTCTCGTAATCACCGCTGGTTACGGGCGTGAGTGATCCTGATGCGGCGCCTGCGGCTACCGGATTCAGTGCAGCCAGTGGTGCCGTTCCGGCGATGTTGCCGCCAAGCCGAGCCCAGTCTATTCCGGTCACACCAGACGCAGTCTCATCGGCCTTAATCTGCGATTCCCGCTTGGCCTCGCGCGCATCCGCCTGCTTCCCTGCCTGCTGCTGGATTTTCTGGATCTCAGGGTGCGCAGCGACGTACGCCGCCCCGGCAGGATCGGCTACGGGCATATGGGCGGCGGCCTGAAGTGTACCCTCGGCAATGTCCCGAACTCCCGTTCCGAAGCGCTCCCACCGGGACATGGGTTTTCCGGCGGGTCCTTCCTGCCCCCTCATGAACTTGGAGTAGTCGGATGGCTCGGCTGGAGCCGCCTTAACAAGACCCCGCTTCTGCGCCTCCTCGTAGGCTGATTTCATCTCAGGGGGCAACAGGCCGCGCTTATACGCCTCCGCCAGTGCGGCAGCGCGATCATCCGGGGAGAGTTCGCTGTCGGCCATTAGTGAATGCCCAACATCTTCTTCAGGTCGTCATCAGACATTTTCGAGTGATCGATCTTCGCGCCCGGCTTCTTGTCGGTATCCGACTCTTCTAATTCGGGGACCTTGGTCGCCTTGACGGCAGCCCGACGAGCGGCGTCCGCCTCCAGCTCGAACGACTTGAGTGCGGCATCCAGAACTTCAGGGCTGTCCGCCGACAGCAACAGGCTACGGGTCTCCTCACGCTTGGCGGCGTCCGTTCCGCCTCGGGCGGCCAACTGGTCATAGGCGTTCAGCACGGAATTGATCCGCACCTTAAGGGCGCGCAGGTTGGGATCGGAGATCGAGGAATCGGCCATCTGAAAAAGCTTATTCAGGGGCACGAACTTTCCTCGCGGAACGGCATCAGAGGCTTCCCGAACCAGAGGAATAAACTCTTTGAGTTCGTTCTGTGCGACTTCGACCTTGCCAGCCGACCCGGCGGCGGTTTGTGTCTCTTTCTTCTGTGCGGCCAATTCGATCTGGCCTGTCTTCACCATGTCGGCGATTTCATCCACAGTCTTGCCGGGATGACGATCAAGAAGACCCTGATACATGCGAGCTTGCTGCTCCTTGGACCTTAGCCCAGCAGGAAGTGAAACGCCTTTCTCGGCCAGGGCGGCACCCAATGCGCCCATATCCGGCGTGAACGATGTCGCTGCCCCGGACTGAGAGAGCCGCCGTTCAGCTAGGCCCTCCATCACTTCTTCGTGGTGCTCCATCCGCTCTTCGCGCTTATCCGCACGTTCGTCGGCTTTCTGTTTCTCCTCAAACCCCTTCATGTCCTTGTAGGACAGGGCGCGGGCACGCATCTGTGCGGGGTCGAATTTCGTCTGTACCTGCTGTTTTTCCTCGTCCGAAAAGTACCCGCTGTCGAGGATCGGCTTCAGCCCATCATCAAGGGCCTTCTGGCCGGCCATCTGGGCAGCTTCGGGGGACGCACCGGCCTTGATCGCGGCGTCATAGGCTTCAAGCGAGGCATCGCGGACAGGGGAAATAGTATCCTGTATCGCGTTCATCCGCTTTAGCTGGTTGTCGCGGAGGACCGACTGATTTTCCAGCAGGTCCATGCCAGTCTTTGGGTCGGTCGCCAGCACGCCACGGAGAGCGTCCGGGGCGATCATCCCGGTCTGCTGGTTATAGGATTTCGGGTTGGCGAATATCTGCTTAAGCATGTTCTGGGACTGAACCTGCTGGTCCTGTAGCTTCAGCTTCTGAGCAAGTTCCTGTAGCGACATAAGGCGTGCGGGATCGTTGATTTGTCCTGCCGCCAGAATGATGGACGGATCAAGCTGGGCCATCAGATCTGAACCCCGCCGCCGGTAAGGCCCCCGCCGTAGTTATTCCCGGGTGTTTGCCCTCCGAAATTGAAGCCGCCGCCACCCGTATTGAACAGGTTCTGGAATGACGACTGTAGCTGCGGGTTATTGAGTAGATTGGAGAGGATGTTGCCTTGCGAGACCGACCCCGCCGCCTCAGCGTTTCCGATCCCGGCAAGGTTGCTTCCGACCGCCCCGGCATAGCTCTGTCCGAACCCACCCAGATTGGCCGCAGCGTTTTGCCCCGTTCCCGTGAGTGAGAACAGGCGACCGAAGATGTTGTTCTGGTTGTTGGTATAGTTGTTGTAGGCCTGCTGGAAATCCTGATTTGCCAAACCCTGACCATATGCAGTCAGCGCCTTCAGGGTATTGCCGGAATTCACGCCCCCAAGCGCCGACGCGTTGTTTAGTACCGCGTTCTCACCCTGCTTGAGTTGGAACTTGTAGCCGGGAGACTCGCGGTAGTCCTTGAATGTGAACGGAGCGTCCAGCGAGCCATGCTTGATCCCTGGCGCATTTCCCTGAGCAAGGCCCAGCCCTTTAAGAAGCGCAGAGAGCGCATTCTGACCGCCGTGGAGGAACGGTTCCTCGCTCCTCTTGGTGTTCTCGTAGATAAGCTTTTCAAGCGCATTGGCCTTTTCGGCGGCTCTGATTTGTGCGTTGGTTGCGTCCTCGCTCGCGCTATATGCGAGGGCACCCCCACCTAATGCGCCCGCCGCTGCCAAAAACGGCATGATAGCCTCTCTCTCAGAGCTGCGGCGCCATCACGGCGCTGCATATGGTAGTTTACCTAATTCACGCCCCTACAGGAAGGGTTTTGAGGTAATTAGCCACCTCAACGCCCGCCAGGGGTGCGAAGTCCTTTTTGCGCGCCTCAACCTGTTTCCAGACCAATCCCATATCGGCCTGGACGTTCAGTCTCGACAGCTCCTCCAGCTTGTTCATATCGACGCCGAGACCGGGCATCAGCCATCGGAGGCATTCGGCTACAACCTTAATGTCCGCCAGGTCGGAGAAGCCGACATATCGAACCAAGGGGTGGGGTCTTACCCTCTCGATGTACTCGGCCAACGCCTTGCAATAAGACGGATTGTCGATGCCGATGGCTCGCAGGGACGCGGTGACCTCCCCAACAGGCCGTTCAACGATCAGCGTCCGGGGCGCGGAGGTTTCCAGTATGTGGTCGATATGAAACCCCAAACCGGAATCAGAAACCGCGACGAACTCATAGACATCATTGGCCCATAGATGGGAGACATCCTGCCACTCCTGCATTCGGGCAAGCGGCTCGTGGAAGCAAATGCTTCGATCCGTCGTCGCGGCGAGCGCCAGCCATGCCGTTCGGGACCGAGGGAGGCCGGTTATGAAGAACGGCTTGCTCATGTGGTCCTAAAGCAGACGATGAGCGTGATGCGGTCTTCATCGCCGTTGTTGTAGACAGAATGCACTTTGAGGTTATCGAACTCCCATGCCTCGCCAGCCCTCATCGTTACTTGGCTGCCGGCGCAGTAGTTCACGCATTCCGGATTGGATTTGAGCGGGATATAGATTTTCAGGGGGTAGTTTTCCGCGTGCCATCCACCCTGATCTGTATGGGGCCGCACGCTGCACTTCGGGGGAATCTTGGTGATCAGAATCCCGCCAAGGTATGTCGCCCTGACCTTCGCCATGAGGCCGAACACGATCGGATGCATCGCCGGCAGGAGGTCCCACGCGGGATAGAAGCTCGCCCAGTGCGGCTCGTTGTATTGGGCCGGGTCTGTCACTTCCGACTGCGCCCTGTATCTCACCCAAATATCGGGAATTCCGTAATGCGGCGATCCCTCGCGGGTCCTTCCATCGTTCTGGTTCCATAGCTCGGGGTGCTCTTCGATTTGAGCCAAAAAGGGGGCGGTCTCGATCCCGGAATCTATAAGCGTGAAGTCGTTCACGAGAACGTCACGGCATCGAGGAGGGTTACTGTGATTGAGGTGTTCGCGCTCGCCAAAGCCTGGAACGCCCATCCGGGACCAAGTTGCGGTATGTCTAAATCGATGTGGTTGTTCGCGGCGATGGACTCCGCGTTCGCACAGCAGTTTCCAGCCGCAGCCGAACCGGTCGGAACGGCATACGCAGTCACGGTAATAGGGCCTGCGGTCGTGTTGGTGAACCTGACCCGCATACGAGCCACCACAAGGGTGAGCGGGCTAGCGGGAGCGGTATATATCGCCACGGCTGCAGTCGTCAGGACGGTCGGGTTGAAGAGGGGCGGGACAACGGCGACAGCCATCAGTCATGTACTCCCATGGTAAAGGCGCGGGTCATGTCGGCCTCGCGCTGAAGGGGGATGAGATCGAGTTTGGGGCCGGCCAGAAATGCAACCAGGATTTCCAGTCGAGCAACCCTTGCCTCCAGCTGGGCAATCCGGCCCGATGAATTCGGGAGCGACTGAAGACCGATATCCAGATCCCCGATTTCGCGCCCATAATCGGGTCCGCTTCGCCCGAACTCGGAATAGGCCACCGCGGCAACGGCTGAGAGGGTCGGATTACCGCTAGTCCCCGCCTGATACCCACCCAACAGAGCAAAAATCTGCTGGAAATACCGCCACCAAGACCGGCTGATGATCCCGGTCTTGGGGTCGCATATCCGCTCCTGGGGCGGGACGATGCTGAAGTTCTGCGGGGTTGGGATGCTCATTCGAGGTCGGCCCCCATCAAGGCCACATCCCAGACATCGGTAGAGGACAGGCGGAAGATGCGGTCCAGGCCGGAATTCCTGCGGGTTGAGCCGAGCCTGTTGAATTTCACGCGGTGAGCGGTCTCCCCAGGAAGTCCAGCCGCCATGAACCGCTCCGGCGAGAAGGAGTGTCCGCCGTCATCGGACCAATCCAGGACGTATTGCGGGTTGGCTCCCTGCGCGACTCCGATGCCGGTTTGGGTGTCAATCGTCAGGGCCGAGAACCGCTGTGGCGACATACTGGGCTTCTGCAGCGCGCGCCAAGACCTGACCCACTTTCTTTGCTTTCCATTATCGAGGTGGGTGTTCATGTTGAGGGCATAGAGATTGCCGTTGCTGGCATCCCCAACGACATTGACCCCGTTGAACAGGGTATGGGTATTCGCCCACCAACGGTTGAACTGTCCCTTCGAAAAAGCCGCACGGCGGTGCCACATCGGCTGTCCGGCAAGGGCCGAGCTGGTCACGTCATAGCAATAGGTCACATTCCCTGACGGGAAATTGATCACGTAGAAGGTGTGCCCTTCCTGCTGATAAACGAACGCAGTGGCGTCGGTCATCGTCGGAAGCTGGGCAATGGCGTACTCGATGGCGTGGGTGGAAATCCGCTGCGCCTGGTATCCGCTCGTCATCACGACGATGCCCTGACCCTGACTGGTTTGGCTGAGCCAGATCAGGGATTCGCCGGCCTTCGCGAGGCTGAAGGGCGCACAGATTCCGACCTCGGGATAGACGCCTTCCAGCCTTTGGAAGGCAAAGCCCGGCAGTCCGGCGTTGATCCAGATTTC
>Ga0105237_10000479_pt1 | contig 56807 bp, 54 predicted proteins | sample KBSC24metaG_FD_81520 | JGI IMG/M metagenome (GOLD analysis project Ga0105237, IMG submission 81520) | Corn rhizosphere microbial communities from Kellogg Biological Station, Michigan, USA - KBS C2-4 metaG | ecosystem: Host-associated > Plants > Roots > Rhizosphere > Soil | place: Michigan, USA... | reverse complement strand
GACCAGCGCATGCAGCAGGACGCCGGCAAATCCGTGGAGGCCCTGCGCGACGCGCTCGCCGGCGTGTCTCTGCCCGACCACGCCCAATCGTGCTTCGCCGCCCTGGAGCAGAAGACGGCGGAGTGCCGGCAATTCCTCGCCGCGCGGCTCGCCGAGCTGGAAATGTTCGATCGCCGCTCGGGCAATCTCTCCCACCGGCTCTACGACGAGGCGCTCGCGCTCCGCATGCGGCCCTTTGCCGATTCCGCGCACAATTTTCCGCGGTTGATTCGCGATGTGAGCCACTCATTGGGCAAGGAAGCACGCCTCGAAATCGTGGGCGAGCAGACCCAGGTCGACAGCGACATCCTGGAAAAGCTGGAAGCGCCGCTGAACCATCTTTTGCGCAATGCCCTCGATCACGGCCTGGAGTTTCCGGAGGAACGGGTCGCCGCCGGCAAACCGCGCGAAGGGACCGTCTGGCTCGAGGCGCGTCACAGCGCGGGCATGCTGCTCGTCACGGTGCGCGATGACGGCCGCGGAATCGACATCGAATCGATCCGCCACGCGGTCGTCGCCAAAAAGCTCACCAACGTGGAAACGGCGACCAAGTTGAGCGATGCAGAGCTGCTGGAGTTTCTCTTCCTGCCCGGCTTTAGCATGAAGGAGAGCGTCACCGAGATTTCCGGACGCGGCGTCGGCCTCGATGTCGTGCAGGTCACGATGAAACAACTGCGCGGGACTTTGCGCACCTCGTCCGAGTTGGGCCGAGGGACAGCCATCCAACTGCAGCTCCCGCTCACCCTCTCAGTGCTGCGTGCGCTTGTCGTGGAGATTGCCGGCGAACCCTATGGCATCCCGCTGGCGGCAATCACGCGCACGCTGAAACTCGGAAAGGACAAAATCGAAGCGCTCGAGGGCCGGCAGCATTTCACGCTCGAGGATCAGCGCATCGGGCTAGTCACGGCGCACCAGATCTTCGAAAAGAACGAAAGCTCCCTGGCCGGCGAAATACCCGTCGTCGTTGTCGGCGAGCGCGGCGGCCGCTACGGCCTGGTGGTCGATCGCTTCCTCGGCGAGCGCGAGCTCGTCGTGCAGCCGCTCGATTCACGCCTCGGCAAGATCAAGGACATCAGCGCCGGCGCGCTGACCGACGACGGCACGCCGCTTCTGATCATCGATATCGAGGACGTGATTCGCTCGGTCGAGAAACTGAGCGCCGCCGGCCGCCTCAACAATGTCCAGCGCGGCAGCGGTGACGCGAACAACACCCGCCGGCGCAAGCGCGTGCTGGTGGTGGACGATTCGCTCACCGTCCGCGAACTCGAAAGGAAACTCCTCGAGGCGCGCGGCTATGAGGTTGAGATTGCCGTGGATGGCATGGACGGCTGGAACGCGCTCCGCACCGGCGAGCACGACCTCGTCATCACCGATGTGGACATGCCGCGCCTCGACGGCATCGAGTTGGTCTCCCTGATTCGCAAAGATCCGAACCTGAAATCAAAACCCGTCATGATCGTTTCCTACAAGGACCGCGAGGAAGACCGGGCGCGCGGCCTCGAGGCGGGCGCGGACTATTACCTGACGAAAGGCAGCTTCCACGACGAGACCCTCATCTCGTCCGTCGCGGACCTGATCGGCGAGCCATGAGAATCGCCATCGTCAACGATCTGCCGATGGCCGTGGAAATCATGCGCCGCGTGATTGCCTCCTCATCCAGGCATGAAGTTGCGTGGATTGCACGCGACGGCGCGGAGGCGGTCGCGGAGTGCCAGAGGGACCGGCCCGATCTCGTGCTCATGGATTTGATCATGCCTGGCATGGATGGCGTGGAAGCGACGCGCCGCATCATGGCAACCGCCCCCTGCGCGATCCTCGTAGTGACTGCGACCGTGGAAGGAAACTCCGCCCGGGTCTTCGAGGCCATGGGCGCGGGCGCGCTCGACGTCGTGCAAACACCGGCCCTGGGAGGCAGCGTCGTCCCGACGGGCGCGGCGGCATTCCTTTACAAGATCGACGCAACCGCCCGGTTGATTGGCGAGGCCATCGAGACCAACAGCGCCGCCTCCCACGTGCATGCACGCCAACTGGTCGCGATCGGCGCCTCCGCCGGCGGCCCGGCAGCCCTGGCCAAGGTGCTCGGCAGCCTGCCCGCCGCCGCGGAGTTTCCGGCGGCGATCGTCATCGTGCAACACGTCGACGCGCAGTTCGCGCCCGGCCTGGCCACCTGGCTCAACGGCGTCTCCCGCATGCCCGTGCGCATCGCCCGGGACGGCGACACCGCGGAGGAAGGCGTCGTTTTTCTCGCCGGGACCAATGATCACTTGACGCTCCAGCCAGGCGGCATTCTCAGCCACACGCCCCAGCCCGCGTCCTGCGCGTACCGCCCCTCGGTGAACGTCTTCTTCGAAAGCATTCTTCGCCACTGGCGCCAGGGAGCGCTCGGCGTGCTCCTCACCGGCATGGGCCGTGATGGAGCAACGGGCCTGAAGCTCCTGCGTGATGCAGGGCACCATACCATCGGACAGGACCGCGTCACTTCAGCCGTCTACGGCATGCCCAAAGCGGCCGCCGAACTCGGCGCGGTCGTCGAGGAACTGCCGCTCGACAAGATCGCCGAATCCATCACCCGCCGGATTCGTTCCAATTCAACCCCCAACTCTTCAAAACTATGAGCATGCCAAGTCCATACTCCGCCTCCCGCCCCTTCGATGCCACGATGATTCTCCTCGTCGATGACCAGCCTTTTGTCGCTGAAGTGCTTCGCCGGGCGCTCGCGAACGATCCAAAACTCGTCCTCCACTTCTGCTCCGATCCGGCGGAAGCAATCTCCGTCGCCAATCGCATCCGCCCCACCGTGATTCTCCAGGACCTGGTGATGCCGGGGGTCAATGGACTGGCTATCGTCAGCCGTTTCCGGGCGAACCCCGCGACGAAAGATACACCGATCATTGTCCTGTCCTCGAAGGAGGATTCGCAAACGAAGAGCCTCGCCTTCTCCGTGGGCGCGAACGACTACCTCGTCAAGCTCCCCGAAGCGCTCGAGCTCGTGGCGCGTATCCAGTATCATTCCAATGCGTGCCTGAGCCGGATCGAACGCGACGAGGCCTTCCGCGCCTTGCGCGAAAGCCAGCAGCAACTTCTCGAAAGCAATACCGCCCTCCTGGAAACGAACCAGAAACTCGGTGAGGCACTGTCGCAAGTGAAGGCCCTCCGCGGCCTCCTGCCGCTCTGCTGCTACTGCAAGCGCGTCCGCAACGATGGCGAGTACTGGAGCCAGATCGAGGAATACCTGAAAGAAAACTCCGACCTCCAAATCAGCCACGGCATCTGCGATACGTGCTACGAGAAGCAGGTGGAGGCATTGCAGGAGGAAATTGCCAAGTCAGCCGCGGCAACGGAGTCTTCCTCACGCGCAGGGCTGACGACCAGGCTTGACCCGTGAGGCTCGCTTTTCTTCGACTCCGTTCCGAATGACCGCGCGGAGAAATTCTCCCGGCCCGCTTACCCCGCGATGTGCCGCAGAATCTCGGCCTTCTCCGCTTTGGCGGGGATAACGTTGCCACATTGTTCGCGCGCGATGTCGGGATCTTTCAAGCCGTGACCGGTCACTGTGCAGACGATGCGGCTGCCTGCGGCGATCCCGGCAATGTGCCGCGACGGTCCGGCGTTCGGACCCAGCGCCTTGAACAATCCGGCGATGCTGGCCGCGCTCGCGGGCTCCACAAAAATCCCTTCCTTGGCGGCCAGCCATTGCTGGGCCGCGAGAATTTCAGCGTCGGTCACGATGTCGATGGAACCATGGCTGTCGCGGATGGCGGCGGTGGCCAGGTCCCAGCTTGCGGGATTGCCGATGCGAATCGCGGTGGCCACGGTCTCGGGTTTCTCCACGATCTTTCCATGGAAAATCGGCGCTGAACCTGCCGCCTGAAAACCGGCCATCTTCGGCAGCTTGGTAGCTTGGCCGAGCTGATGGAATTCCTGATAGCCCATCCAATAGGCGCTGATATTGCCCGCATTTCCGACCGGCAGAATATGGACGTCCGGCGCGTCGCCCAGCACCTCGATGATTTCAAAGCTCGCGGTCTTCTGACCCTGGAGGCGATACGGGTTGATCGAATTGACGATGGCGATCGGCTCCGTTTCCCCGATCTCGCGGACCAGGTTGAGGGCGTCGTCGAAGTTGCCATCGATCGCGACGACCTTGGCGCCGTACATGAAGGCCTGCGCCAATTTGCCAAAAGCGATCTTGCCCGCGGGAAGGAGCACGATGCAGGCGATATTCGCCCGCGCCGCGTAGGCGGCGGCGGCGGCGCTGGTGTTGCCGGTGCTCGCGCAGATCACCGCCTTCGCGCCTTCCTCGACGGCTTTGGACAAGGCCATCGTCATGCCGCGATCCTTGAAGGAACCGGTCGGATTCAGGCCTTCGTACTTGATGAAAACTTCACATTCGCGGCCCACCTTCGCGCTCAGCTTGGGTGAATGGATGAGCGGCGTGGAGCCCTCGTTCAGCGAGATGAAGGGCGTGGCGTCGGTGATCGGCAGATATTTCTGCCACCGGGCCATGACCCCGCGATCATGGAGTGGTCGGAGAGTGTTCAAAATCAGGCGGCTTGCAGCCCCGGCGGGTGCGTCTCGATGCGGGTGGCAAGCATCAGATCGACGAGAACGAAGGCATCGCCCTCCGTGCTCAATGCCAAAATACGACCGCCACGAGACAGTGTGGCGAAGTCCGGATGCTCGACACGGAACGCGCGATCCGCCGGCACATAAATCGTGAACGGAACGAATGGGCTCGCGTGCAACAAATTGCGGACTTCTTCGGTGGTCATAAGCGGGATGATATACCGCAGAGGCTCTGCCGCAAGGTGCGGGTGGTCATGAAAAATTCTCCACCCGCATCATGCGCGGCGTCTTTTTCACACAAGGAAGTGCCGCGATCTTTTCCAAAGCCGCGTTGATCTGACCATTCGTCGCCTTATGAATCACCAAGACGAGCGGCACGGCCTCGCCTTCATTCCCCTCGGGTTGGAAGATCGACGAAATGCCAATGTTCAGCCCCCCGAGAATGCCCGCCAATTGGGCAATCACCCCCGGACGATCCTCGACGGTCAGGCGCACGTAATACTCGGACACGATCTGATCGATCGGCTTGCACGTGCCGTAGAGACCATGCGGCATGAATCCGTAATTGCTGCGCGGCGACTGGAGCGCGGCCGCCGCCTCCGCGAGATCCGCGATGACGGAACTGGAGGTCGGGTCCTGGCCGGCGCCCCGTCCGTAGAAAAGAGTATCACCGACGATGTCACCGTGGACGGCGAGCGCGTTGAAGACGCCATTGACGCTCGCGAGGACGTGTTTCTCGGGGATCAGCGTGGGATGCACGCGCACCTCAATCTCCCCACTGGCATCCGCCTTGATGATGCCGAGGAGCTTGATCGTGTAGCCGAGTTTCTTCGCGAAGGTGATGTCATTGGCCGTGATCTGCTCGATGCCCTCGACGAAAATCTTGTCCGTGGGTATCCAGAAACCGTAGGCCAGCGAGGCGAGAATGACAGCCTTGTGCGCGGCGTCCCAACCGTTCACATCCAGCGTCGGGTCGGCTTCCGCATAGCCCGCCGCCTGCGCCTCGGCCAGCGCTTCGGCGAATCCCAGTCCGCCCTCGACCATGCGGGTCAGAATGTAGTTGCTCGTGCCATTGATGATCCCGTGGATCGACTGGATGTGATTGCCGATGAAGGCTTCCCGGATCGATTTGATGATCGGGATGCCGCCGGCCACGGCCGCCTCGAAAAAGACCGGCACCTTGTGCTTCGTCGCGGCTTCGAAAATCTCACGCCCGTGCTCCGCGAGCAGGGCTTTGTTTCCCGTAACCACCATCTTCCCCCTCTCAATGGCTCCCAGCATGAGGCGGAGACTCTCGTCCTTTTGCCCCATGAGTTCGACGATGATTTGAATGGAGGGATCGTCGAGCAAGTCCTGCCATTGGGTGGTGACGAGTTCCGGCGGCACCGCAACGCCCCGGTCCTTGCGCGGGTCGCGCAGGGCGATTTTCGTAACGTCCAATTCGAAACCCAGGCGCTCCCGCAACAGGGCACGATTCTGCGTCAGGTGCTTGTAAACACCTGCGCCGACATTGCCCATTCCCGCGAGTCCGATGGCGAAATGCTGCATGAGAAAAGGGGCGGAATATCGCGTTGCGGGGCCGGGCTGTAAAGCAAGGACTACCCCGGGGCCGAGAAAGTGCCAGGAGCCAGGTAACGAGAGCCAGGTGTCCGCTGCCACGCGCTTTGAAAGTGCCGCGCGGAATGCGTATCGATAGCCGCAGGGGAGCTACCTGGCTCTTGGCTCTTGGCTCTTGGCTCTTGGCACTACAACTCCAACGGCATTCCCGGCGTGGGCGCCAGAATCTCGCTTCCGGGCAGGTCCCCCGCCAGTGTCGCACGGAACCACTCGATCGCCGGTGCGTCGCCGTGGACGAGGACGACTTTTTTCGGGCGCACCTTGTTCACGTAGGCGCGGATGCTTTCCCGGCTGGCGTGGGCGCTGAAGTTGAAGGGCTCGACCTGGCAGCGCAGGGGCTGAGGCGGGAACTCGGGGCTCAATTGCACGGTATCGCCCGGTTTCGCCGAGCGGATGCGGCCGGCCGGCGATTCCGGATCGGCGTAGCCGACGAAAAAGAGCGCGTGGGCGGGATCGCTCAGGACCTGGCGGGCAAAGGAATTCGAAAGCGTCTTCTCGGTCATCATGCCGCTGGAGATGGCGTAGATGCGGCGTCCCTTGAGCGGCGTGGCATCGGCCGCCTTGCCAGCCATGGTGAAGGGTGCGACGGCGTCGAGGATTTGAAGATCGTGCTGCTGCCGGGGTGTCTGGTGGGCGAGCTTGTCGTAGATCTCCGTGAGCTTCGTCCCGAGACCGCCGATGTAGATGGGGCATGGGCCGAGCAGCCCCTTGCGCCGAAAGCCATGGAACATGGCGAGGATTTCCTGGGTCTTGCCGAGCGCGAAGAGCGGGATGAGCACCCCGGCGTCGCGATCGAATTGCGCCTGAATGGCCCCGGCCAGGCGCAGTTCCTCGCCGGCCCGCGTGAATCCTTCGGGCGTGGCCCGGTCTCCACGTGTCGTCTCGATGATCAGCACGTCGAGTTCGTACTCGGGGAAGCGTGCGCCCTGCATCACGGTCTGGTCGTCGAACTGGATGTCGCCCGTGTAGAAAATCGTGCGGCCATGCGCGCGGATCAGCGTCCCCACGGAACCGAGGATGTGGCCGGCATCGAAGAATTCCAGCGAGAGATCCGCATCCTCATCCGCTCGCAGCCGCTCGCCGGTGACGTCGAAACGCGTATGCAAGGGCGCCGGGCGCCAGCGCTTGACGGCCACATCCACCTCGCGGTGGGAGAAAAGCGGGTAGCTCGCCACGCCCTCATCGCGCTTCTTGGTCATGACATTGACCGAGTTGTGCAGCATCACGTCGCTCAATTGACGCGTGGCTTCCGTCATGAACACGGGCGCTTGCGGCTGGCGGCGCATGAGGAGCGGAAGGGAACCCACATGATCCTGGTGGGCGTGGGAAAGCACGATGGCATCGACCGCGCCATCCGCAAGCAGCCCGAGATTGGGCAGCGCGGCTTCGCCGTCAAATCGCGGATGCAGCCCGGAATCGAGGACGATGCGCTTGCCCGCAAGTTCGAGGCAGTAGCAGTTGGCTCCGATTTCGACCCGCCGCGTGAGATTTGTGAAAGTAACGCCTCCCATGGCCGGGGCGAAGGATGCGAGGCGGGTGCCGCGATGGCAAACGTTTTCGGGGCGGTGTGTGAGTCGGACCAATCGGACCAGTCGGACGAGCGAGACCCGTCCGACAAAGCCCGCTTACAAGATCACCGGCCGCTTCGGCCGCCCAAACGAATCGGGCGTAGCCAACCGGAAAAGCAGGCAAACCACGACCACTCCCAGTGGCATGACTCCCGGCAACCAAATGAGCCACTTTCCAAAAACGCTCAGCGCCACCATCGCGTAAATGGTCAGCACGATAAACCCAACCCACACCGCCTTGAATTTCTTCATCCGCGGTACGCGGTAGCCGAAAATCATGAACACGGCGATGATCGCGTAGGGTGTCCACGAAGGCGCGGGCTGGATGAAGGACTGGTTCTCGATGGTCGCGATCGCATCGGCAAACAACTCGCCCGGGGAACCGTTGCGGCGCGCGGCCAATGGAATCGTGCGGGCATCCGCATCGGTGCGAGAGAGAAGGACAATGCTGCCCTGGATGCCATCGAGCGGCACAATCGTCTTGCGGCCCGCTTCCTTTTGCTCGGAGGCGAGGATCAGTTCATCCACCGACATGGTCTCGCGCGGGGAACCAAAATCCACCCGCATGTGACCCGATTCATCAATTGGAATGCGCAGCTTCTTGCCGAGGGAAACATGGGATCCGAGTTCGACCGCCACTTCGTCGGGAGTGAGTTGAGCCCACAGCATCACGGCCTGGAGCGTAAACGAGGGTGTCACCTGGCCCCGATACCGGAAGAGCAGTGGAACGGAATTGTAACGGGCGCGGGTGACGGGAAGATTGGTGAAGCCCACGGTGGCCGTGGAGCGAAAGCCCTCGGCTGGCTGCTGTTCGATCGCGGTGAATTCCGGAATGTCTTCCAGCCGCCCTTTGACGCTGCGCAAAAGCGGAACCTCCTGGAGCGGTGGTATCACTTGGGGATCCTCCGGAACACCGAGCGAGGAGCCGAGAAGCATCTTCGGGGTGCGCAGGATATTATCGCGCAACATTTTCTCGTACTGCTGCACTTTCCGATTCTGCTCCTCGGGCAGGATCAGCGATCGATCCCAGTCCAGCACCTGGTCGATCGCTACGACTTCGGGCTTACAGGAAAGGATGGAGTTGAAAAAGAGCGAGTAATCGAGCGGGCTCCAGGGCCACGGATGGCTCTTGAGGGAGGCGTCGTCGATAGTGACCAAGACCACCGGCGCCGCCTTCGCACCATGACGGCTGTTCATGGCGAGGAAATCCGTGAAAGCATTGTCCCATGACGCCAAAGGCTCGTGCCGGGATTCACGCAGCAGCGCGAGTCCCGCCAGAAGGACGAGCATCATAAACTGGGCGCCGGTGCGAAACATGGCGCGCAAATAGAGGCATTTTTCGCGCGACTCCAAGACAAAACCCGGTCCGCACTCCGTCACACCCGGATTTCTTCTGGCCCTGGCCGGAACCGGGCACAAAAAAGCCGCCAGAGAGCTACGACAAGGAAGGTCGGACTACCGTTGCTGCCTTCCGGCCCTGGCGGGGTTCGTCTGCCTTCAATCCATAGTCCCTGGCGGAATGCTCATTATGCGCCAGCCGCGGAACAACACAAACGCTTTGTCAGGAAAAATGAGGGAATCCACTTGGAATTGGGGCTTTCGAGGACTAGAGTAGCCGACCGGTTTCGTCGTCCCAAGACTTTCACTTCACCACCTTATGGCTAAAATTTTCATCGGAATCTCGCTCGTCCTCACACTCTTGACCGCGACGCTCAGTATTATGGCGAAAGGTCATATCGACAAAATGAAGACTGCATGGGGCGAATCGAAAGTGAATCTGGCCAAGGGCGAGGCCAGCTTGCAGACGGCAAAGAACGATCTCAAAAAAGCCACGGAAGACCTCACGCTGGCCAATGAAAGCGCCAAGCAATCAGCGCAAGCGCTGGAGACGAAAACGGTGGAATTGACGACAAAGATTCAGGATCTGACCAATGCCCAAAATCAGGTCACAGCTCAAGCCGCCGAAATCGAAGCCTTGAAGGTCAGGATCGCTTCCACGAACCCGCCAAAGAGCCCTACCACCACGCCGGATCCCCGCATGGAGGAACTGCTGGACAAACTTCAAAAAGCGCAGGTCGAGATTACAGAGAAAGATGCGCTCGTGCAGACGATGATGAACAATTTGCGGGTTGCGGAGAGCAGGCTTTCCTCACTCGAGCAATCGGAGAGACGGCGACAGGAAGGGATCTCCCTGCCGGGCCTTCAGGGGCGCATCCTGGCTGTGAACGCGGGCTGGAACTTCGTCGTGCTTAACATCGGTGACAAACAGGGTCTGGCGGTGAATTCAGCCCTTCTCGTGGTGCGAGGAAAATCACCAATTGCCCGCCTGCGTATCACTTCCGTCGAACCCGCGACCTCGATCGCCGACCTGATTCCAAACAGCGTGGCCCGTGGCGTGACTGTGCAGCCTGGAGACACAGTGATTGTCGAAGGACGCACGTCCACCAGCGATACGAAGGCGGAAGCGGAACCGATACCGGGATTTCCGCGTTCCACGTAGGCCAGTCTCCCGCACAGCTAGTTTCAAATGCGACCAGGGAGCGGCCAGCCGGATCTCTCCGGTTAGGGCCGATTTTCCTGCCGTTCCAAGATTGCGCTCCAATCGGCGCATTTTCGGGCAATTTAACCCCACTGGAGCAGCTTGTTGCGAAAAATTAGGGGAAACCGCTTGCATTGACAAAATTTCAGGGCTTTAAAGTGCGCACTAAACACGGTCCGGGTTGATTCCCTCCGCCCCCCGAACGCACATTTCGTAAATCCTTTATGGCTAAACTTTTCATCGGCATTGCGCTTGCACTTATGGTGGCGACTGCTGCCCTCGGCTTCCTCGCGAAAGGCAACATCGACAAGTTGCAATCGACTCTGAAGGAAAAGGCGGGCAGCCTGACCAAGGCGCAAAGCGACCTCCAGACGTCCAAGAACGATCTGAAGAAATCCAATGAAGAGCGGGATGCCGCAAATTCCAAGGCGGAGGAATCCGTGAAGGCCCTGGATGACAGCAAGAAAGAATTGGGCAACGTCAAAGGCGAACTCGATACGGCCAAAGCATCTGTGTCCACTCTGACGGCGGATCTAGCCAAGGCAAAAGAAGATCTCGCGAACGCCGCTAAGCCAGTGGGTGATGGTGGAAAGGGAGTCGAAGATCCGCGCATCGCCGTTCTGCAACAGGAAGTGCAAACCGCCAAGGCGGCAGCAGCCGAGGCCCAGAAGGTCCTCGACTTGACCGTCGCTCAGGGCAAGGAAAACGAAGTCAAGCTGGCTGAACTGACAAAGAGGGAGCGCGACCGCGAACGGGGCATCACCCGCAAGGGTCTTCAGGGCCGCATCCTCGCCGTCAATGGAGGCTGGAATTTTGTCGTCCTCAACGTGGGCGACAAGCAGGGCGTGATGGTCAATTCACCACTGCTCGTGATCCGCGGCGGCACTCCGGTGGCCCGCCTGCGCATCACCTCCGTGGAGCCCTCCACCTCGATTGCGGATGTCATCCCCGGCAGCGTCGCCCGTGGCGTCACGGTGCAACCTGGAGACACTGTCATTTTCGAAGGCACCCGCAGTATCACCGACGACGAGAAACCCTCGTCTGCTCCTGAAAGCACGACACCGACTCCTTCCTTGCCCCACCCCTGAGCATCGAGTAGTCTCTGCCACATGGCGCGAATCTTCGCTTACCTGGCCGCCGCTATCGTCCTCGCTCTTTTGCCCGCTTGCTCGAGCACTCAGGCGGATGACCCCAACAGTGTCAGTTCCATCCCTTGGAATCGCCCTGAGAAATGGGAAGGCCAGGGCCCCTTGGGTGGCATGATGAATCAGCAATAAGGACAGCGCACGGCGCGCTCGACCGCCCCGCCCTGTGAAGCCACGCATCCTCGTCATCCGCGGCGGGGCCATCGGCGACTTCATTCTCACGCTCCCGGCCATTGGTTTGCTCCGGGAGAATTTTCCCGATGCGGAACTCGAAATTCTCGGTTATGAGCACATCGTGGCGCTGGCCCATCGCCGCTTTTACGCGGACGCCATTCGCTCCATCGAGTATGGCCCCATGGCCGGCTTCTTCGTGCCGAACTCCGTGCAGGCCACCGATCTGGCCGAATACTTCGCCAGTTTCCAACAAATCGTCAGCTACCTGTTCGACCCCGACAAATTCTTCGAGGGGAACCTGCGGCGCGCCGGGGTAAAGAACTATCTGCCGGCCTACGTCAAGATCGACGATTCACAGCACGCCGCCCAGCAACTGGCCCAACCCCTCGAGCGGCTGGCCCTCTTTCTCGAAGAAACGGCGGCGCGAGTTTACCCCACGGACGCCGATGACGCTTTCGCCCGCGAGTTTCTGGGAGAAAGCACGCGGCCGGTGATCGCGATCCATCCGGGCAGCGGCAGCGCGCGCAAGAACTGGCCGGCGGAGAAATGGGCGGCACTCGGAAGCTGGCTGATCGGCCAGGAGAGCCGGCCGCGCCTTCTGCTTGTCGGGGGCGAAGCGGACGCCGGCCCGCTGGCCGCCCTCACGAACGCGTGGTCCCCGGCGGATGTGTTCGTGGCTCACCATCTCTCACTTCCACACCTGGCGGCGATCCTGCGGCGCTGCCGGCTCTTCCTGGGCCACGACAGCGGCATCTCCCATCTCGCCGCCGCCGTGGGAACGCCGAGTGTCCTGCTCTTCGGCCCCACGGACCCCGCCGTGTGGGCGCCGGCCAATCCGCAGGTGACGGTCGTCACAGCGGAGGATTACAATCTCGCCAGCCTGCCGGTGGCGAGTGTGCAAGAGGCGATTCGAGCAAGGCTATAATCCGACGGCCGACAAGGCGCTACCCTTTCACCGGGTCCAGTTTCCAGATCTCGCTCGCATACTGGGCGATGGTCCGGTCACTGGAGAACTTGCCCATGCGCGCGGTATTGAGGATGGCCATCTTTGCCCAGTGCGCGCGGTCCTTGAACGCGGCGTCCACCTTCTCGTGGCAATCGACGTAGGACTGGTAGTCCGCGAGGCACAGGAAGGGATCGCTGTGGATAAGGTTTTCGTAGAGCATGCGCAGGGCGCCGGGCTCGTCGGGGGTAAAGAAATTCGAGCCGATCCAATCGACCACCGCGCGAAGTTCTTCATTAGCCTGGTAGAAGTCGTGCGGCTTGTATCCTTTCTTCACGAGCGCAGTCACTTCCTCCACGGTCATGCCAAAGATGAAGAAGTTCTCCGGCCCGACCTCTTCCTGAATTTCCACGTTCGCGCCATCGAGCGTGCCGATGGTCAGCGCGCCATTGAGCGAGAGCTTCATGTTCCCCGTTCCCGAGGCTTCCTTGCCGGCTGTGGAAATCTGCTCGGAAAGGTCGGCCGCCGGGACGATGCGCTGGGCCAGCGACACCCGGTAGTTTGGCAGGAAGACGACTTTGAGCCGGTCGTTGATGCGCGAATCCGCATTGATCTTCGCCCCGACGGAATTGATGGCCTTGATGATGCACTTGGCAAGGTCGTAGCCCGGAGCCGCCTTGGCGGCGAAAATGAAGACGCGCGGAGCAATATCGAGTCCGGGATTTTGCAGGAGCCGGCGATAGAGCGCGAGGATGTGGAGCAGATTGAGGTGCTGGCGCTTGTATTCGTGCAGGCGCTTGATCTGCACATCGAAAAGCGCCGCCGGATTCACGGAGACGTCGGTGTAGTTCTTGATCAACCGGGCGAGATGGACCTTGTTGGCGTGCTTCACCGCCATGAAGTCGCTCTGGAACTGCGCGTCGTCGGCATAGGGCTCCAGGGCGCGCAGTTTGTCGAGGTCCCGCTCCCAGCCGTGGCCGATCTTCGAGGTGATCAGTTCACTCAGGCGCGGATTGCAGGCCAGCAGCCAGCGGCGGGGCGTGATGCCATTGGTCTTGTTATTGAACTTGCCGGGATACATGGCATCGAACTCCGGAAAGAGGTCGCTCTTGAGGAGCTTGGTATGCAGGGCGGCCACCCCATTCACCGAGAAGCTGCCCACCACCGACAGGTGCGCCATGCGCACCATCTGGGAATGCCCCTCCTCGATGATGGAAAGCACGCGCTTTTTATGGACGTCGCCGGGCCACTGCGCCTCCACTTGATCGAGGAAGCGCTTGTTGATTTCGAAAATGAGCTGCAGGTGCCGCGGCAGCACTTTTTGGAAGAGGCCCACGCTCCATTTCTCGAGCGCCTCAGGCAGCAGCGTGTGGTTCGTGTAGGCAAACGTCCGCGTGACGAGGCCCCACGCTTTTTCCCACTTCATGCCATGCTCATCGTGGAAGAGCCTCAGGAGTTCGACGATGGCGATGGCCGGGTGCGTGTCGTTGAGCTGAATCGCGACTTTTTCCGGGAAATCCTCCCAAGCCTCGTTGTCCTTGCGGAAGCGGCGGAAGATGTCGCGCAGGGAGCAAGCGACGAAGAAATACTGCTGCACGAGGCGCAACTCCTTGCCGCTCTCGTTCTTGTCGTTCGGGTAAAGGACCTTCGAGATCGTCTCGCTGGCGTTCTTTTCCTGCACAGCTTCGGTGTAGCCGCCCTTGTTAAAGGCCTCGAAATCGAAGTCCTCCGGCGCATGCGATTCCCACAGGCGCAGGTAGTTGACCGTCATCGTATCGTAGCCGGGGATTGGGATGTCGTGTGGCAGACCGATGATCCGCTTCGTGCCGGTCCAGCGTGGAACGTAGTTTCCACGATCGTCGAAGACATTCTCGACGTGGCCGTAGATTTGAATCTCGGTCTTGTGCTCCGGGCGAATGATTTCCCAAGGGGTCCCGAAATTGAGCCACGCGTCCGGGAGTTCGACTTGATGGCCATTGCGAAACTCCTGCTTGAAGAGCCCGTACTGGTAGTAGATGCCGTAGCCGATCGCCGGCAGGTCGAGCGTGGCCAGGGAATCCAGGAAACAGGCGGCGAGCCGCCCGAGGCCGCCATTACCCAGCGCCATGTCATATTCCTCGAGGCGCAGCGTATCGACATCGAGCCCCATCTCCTGGAGCGCATGATCCATGTCCTGGAAGACTCCCGCGCTGTAGAGGCTGTTCGAGAAGAGACGCCCCATGAGAAACTCGAGCGAGAGATAGTAGACGCGCTTGACGTTTTTGCGATGGTGCAGGCCCTGGGTGGCAATCATCCGCTCGATGATGATGCTTTGGACGGCCTTCGATGTGGCCAGCCACCAGTCCCGTTTTGACGCCGTTTGGGAGTCGCGCGCCAGACTGAATTTGAGGTGATTTTGGATGAGTTTTTTGAGCCCGGAAACCGATGTATCCAGCCCCGATGTGAACTGCGCGGATTCAGACATACGGGGCTCGTGTTTGGTCCCACGCGGCCCGTAACACAAGGAAATTCAAGGCGCGCGGCGAAATTATGACCAGCCCATCACTCTCCCCTTTTCACTTCGACTTCCGCTCACCTACCCTCCGCGCCATGCCCCGATACGATGGCCGCAAGGCCGACCAACTCCGCCCGATTTCTTTCACGCCAAATTTCGCTCCGCATTCGACCGGCTCCGTCCTCGTCGCAAGCGGCGACACGCGCGTCATTTGCAGCGCGATGATTGAAGAATCGGTGCCCGCGTGGATGAAATATCAAAAGGTCGCCGGCGGTTGGTTGACCGCGGAATATTCGATGCTCCCGTATTCCACATTGCAGCGAAAGCCGCGTGACAGCGCCAAAGGAAAACAGGATGGACGCAGCGTGGAAATTCAGCGGCTGATCGGCCGCTCCCTGCGCGCGGTGGTCGATCTCGACCTGCTGGGCGCCCGCACCCTCTGCATCGATTGTGATGTCCTGCAGGCCGACGGCGGGACCCGCACAGCCTCGATCACCGGCGCCTGCGTGGCTGCTTCGCTCGCGGTGCAGAAATTGATCGCCGATGGCCTCCTCGCCAAATCGCCAATCCGGAAGCTGATCGCCGCTGTGAGCGTGGGCGTGCTGAATGGAGAAGCACTGCTCGACCTCAACTATCTCGAAGACAAGGACGCCGCCGTGGACATGAATCTCGTGATGACCGAAGACGGCCAATTCGTGGAAGTGCAGGGCTCAGGCGAAGAGCAGACCTTCTCCGAGAGTGAACTCGCGGCCATGCTCGGGCTCGGCAAGCGCGGCATCGCAGAGTTGATCCGCGCGCAACGGGCGGCTATCAACTCCGCCGCTCCCGTGGAGGTCTCTCCACCGACGGGGCTCACTTTCCCATCATGAAAAAAGCGCTCATCACCGGCATCACCGGCCAGGACGGCTCCTACCTGGCCGACCTGCTGCTCGAAAAAGGGTACGAAGTCCACGGCATCATCCGCCGCGCCTCCACCTTCAACACTTCGCGCATCGACCATCTCTACACGGATCCTCACGTGCACGGGGTGCGACTTTTCCTGCACTACGGCGACCTGTCGGACTCGCTCAATCTCACCCGGCTCATCGACCGCGTGGAGCCGCAGGAAATCTATCACCTGGGTGCGCAGAGCCACGTACGGGTGTCCTACGATATTCCCGAGAACACCGGCGATGTAACCGGACTGGGCACGATCCGCATCCTCGAAGCCATCCGCGAAGCGAAGGTGCCCGCGCGTTTCTACCAGGCCAGCTCGAGCGAGATGTTTGGCAAAGTGCAAGCCGTGCCGCAGACGGAGACCACGCCATTCTGGCCGCGCTCCCCTTATGCCGTGGCCAAGGTGTACGCCTACTGGGCGACGGTGAACTACCGGGAAAGCTACGGCATGCACGCCAGCAACGGCATCCTCTTCAACCACGAGAGCCCGCGCCGCGGCGAAACGTTCGTCACGCGCAAGATCACCCGGGCCGTGGCCGCGATCAAGGTGGGCAAACAGAAGGAACTCTACCTGGGCAACCTGGACGCCAAGCGGGACTGGGGCTACGCGCCCGAGTACGTGGAGGGAATGTGGCGGATCCTCCAGCAACCGGAACCGGAGGATTATGTGCTCGCGACCAACGAGACGCATACCGTGAAGGAATTCATCGAGGAAGCCTTCGGACACGTCGGACTGGAATGGGAGAAATACGTAAAATACGACGCCCGCTACGAGCGCCCCGCGGAAGTAGATCTGCTGATCGGGGACCCGGCAAAAGCCAAAGCCAAACTCGGTTGGGAACCCACCACACGCTTCAAGGACCTGGTGAAAATCATGGTGGATGCCGACTTGAAGGCGATGAGTTGAGCCCCAAGGTCAGTAATCAGTGGCCAGTGATCAGATCCGGACAGCCTCGCCGAACTCAGAATCAGCGACCTCAACTGACACTGATTACTGAACACTGATTACTGATTCCTTCACGGAAGAGGAGAGCCTCCGAAATTCCCCTTGACCGACAGAGAGGTCCCCTCCATTGTCCCCGCCCCACTCGCACCAACCAATTTTTCGTATGAGCAAAGTTTGCAGCATCACCAACGCCAAGCCGACCAAGGGCAGCACCATTCACCGCCGCGGTCTCGCCAAGAAGAAGGGCGGCATCGGCCAGCACGTCACCAAATCCGTGAAGCGCACCTTTGGGCCCAACCTGAAGAAGAAGCGCATCTGGGTCAGCGAACTGAAAAAGTTTGTTACCGTGAAGCTGACGACCCGCGCACTTAAAACAGTGACGAAAAACGGGGCGTATGCCACTCTGAAGGAAGCTGGCGTCGTCTGAGACGCTGGCGAGAGCCAAAAATTACCACCCACTACTTAAACGAATCACCCCTATGGCATTCAGCGTTGTTTCCAAAAAGTCCGGCAAGACCTACTTCCTCCATCAACGTCACCAGGAGCTGAAGGGCGGCCAGAAAGTCACCCTCTACTACTTCGGCGGCGAACCCAAGGAAGGCGCGATCGACGCGCTGCCCGCCGGTTACGAAGTCTCCGAAAATACCAAAACCGGCCTCCCGCTGCTCAAAAAGACCAAGGCGTAAGAGTCCGGCTGTTTTGAAGCCCTTTGCTGGCGGCCACGGAATTTTCTCCGGGCCGCCAGTTTTTTTTGCGCTTGGTGCTACACTTCCACTCTCCCTCTCCTCCTCCATCTTGATTTCCGTCTGTGGACGATAGAGGTCAGAAGTCGGAGTTCAGAGATCAGAACCAGCGCCGAACGTTTTCTGACCACCGACCTCCGACCTCTGATCTCTGATCTCTAGACTGGCACGAAGAGAGAGGCCATAGAACCCTGACCAAAGTGTTTCCTAAAACGGAGCCCCGATTCCTGATATACTGAACTACCGCCAATGAACCCAGTCCCCGTCACCATCCTCACCGGCTTCCTCGGCGCCGGTAAAACGACTCTCCTCAATTACATCCTCAAGCAGAACCACGGCTACAAGTTTGCCGTGATCGTCAATGAGGTCGGCAAGATCGGCATTGATGGGGCTCTCATTGAGAAGACCGACGACGACATTCTGGAACTCTCCAATGGCTGCCTCTGTTGCACCGTTCGGAAGGACCTCGTGAAAGGTGTGCAAAGTCTGCTCAAGAAAGGCGGGTTCGATTACCTGCTGATCGAGACCACCGGCATCGCCGACCCCGGACCAGTGGCCCAGACTTTCCTCAATATCCCGCAGCTCCAGCAATTCGTCCGCATGGACTCGATCATCACGGTGGTCGACGCCGAGCAGATCGAGAAGCAGATGAAGGAGACCGAGACGGCCCGGGAACAGGTCGCCATGGCCGATTTCCTCCTGCTGAACAAGACCGACCTCGTCAGCGAGGAACAACTTGTCCGCGTCGAAGCGAAGGCCCGCGAGTTGAACCCGCACGCCACGATTTTCCGGACGAATCAGTCGCAGGCCAATCTGAAGGAGATCCTCGACATGAATGCCTTCAACGTGGACCAAAAGCTCACCGTGGATCCCGAGTTCCTCAACGAACTTCAAAACCGGCACCACCACGACATCGAAAGCTTCAGTTTCGAGTTCGACCGGCCCTTCAACGTGGAGAAATTCGAGTTCTTCGTGCAGAAGCTCTCGGAAAAGGAAAAAGTCTATCGCAGCAAGGGATTCCTCGCCATTGCCGGCAATCCGCGCCGCGCCATTTTCCACGGGGTGAACAATCGGTTCACTATCATGTGGGACCGGTTGTGGGAGAAGGATGAGGTCCGCAAGAGCCAGCTCGTCTTCATCGGCAAGGCACTCAAGGATACGGCGATCCGGGCGGAACTGGAGAAGTGCCTGGCGTGAGGAGGGGCGGTCAAGTTTGATAGTGGACAGTTGATCGTGGATAGCCCCGCAAGGCGTCGCGCTTGAAAGCGGTGCGCATGCATCGAGGCGAATGCGAGTCGAACCTTCAAGGATCATGACGTGCCTCGTGCCTCGAGCTGGACGCGGGGCAAGTGCAGAACCGGCTATCAACTATCCACTATTCAGCATCAACTGCCTTCTCCACCGGCAATCCCTCGAGGAGCCCAATCGTGGCCCAAGCACTCCCCCACAGTGTGTAGATAAACGTGGCGTCCTTGAGCGATTTCGCCTTCCCCTCCCCGCTTCGGTCGAGCTTGCTGATCCGCGTGAAATCGATGGACCACCCGCCGTCTTCGCGCTGTTGGTCCAGCAGCCAGCGCCGGCCCCGCCCAATCGCTTCCGCCGAAGAAGGATCCGCCGCCGACTGGAGGACGTATAGAACCTCGCCTGTCGCCAGGCAATCGCTCTGCGCTTCGCCCATCATCCAACTCCAGCCGCCGTCCGCATGCTGGAGCTTCAGGAGTTCCGCATGCAGCGCAGCACTCTCCTCCGGCGGTCCAAAATGCCGGGAATAGAGCGTGCGAAACGCGAGCGTCTCCACGGACTTTGGTGTTTCGTCCTGGGCCAGCAGGGCCTGGGCTTTCGCCCGTGCCGCCTCGGCGACCGAGGCATCCACATCCGGCAAGGCCAGCGCAAGGAGCGCGACACGCATGGTATTCCCCTTTGCCTCATGGGCATCGCGCCTTTGCATCGATTCAAATTGTCCGCCGACCTTCCATGATCCGTCGGCTTGCTGCTTGCCGGCAAGGATGGTCACCAACTCCGGAACCGGTTTTTCCGGCATCGCCAACCTTAGAAATGCGCCCACCTCGGAAGCTCCCTGCGTGTCCTTTTTCGCACGCTCGTAGGACCACGCGACGACCTCATCGTAAACCTTGTCATCAATCGGAATCCCGCGCTCGCGGCCCATCCGATTGCTCCAGAGCAGCATCGGCATGGCGTGACAGGAATTGCAGGTCCGTTCGTTCATCCACTTGTCACCTTGTTTCTCCAGGAAGCTCAGGCTCCTGGTGGTGGCTGCCCTCAGTTGCGCCGCATCCGGCGGTCCCAAGTCGCCACCGCGTGCGGCGATGGCAATTGTGCCCAGCAACAGCGGAAGAAGCCGCCGGACAATAGGGAGCATGTTCATAGGGAGGGGCGAAACGACTGATTGGTAACCAGCGCTCGATATCACTAATCCTGCGCTGGGCGCGGATCTTAGCTTAGTCTGAGGTGCCACCTCCTTCAGAATCTGGGAACCGTGGGGTGGCTTCGATCCGATTTAGCGGAAGCCATGAATCCACTCGTTCTTTCCGTCACCATCCCGTCCAGTGTCCTGCAATTTCAGATCGGCTCCACAGAGGAAATCGCACAAGCACCCGCTGCCGGCATTCCTGAATTGCAGCCATTGAACCACTACGCCGGTGAATGGGAGGATGAGATTTCGGGCAAACCGGGCATGCGTCGCACCGAAAGCGCTGCCTGGATCTTGCAGGGCCGCTTCCTCCGCCAGTCGTGGTCCGCCGAGCAAGGCGACGGCTCGCCCACGGCCAGTGGACTCACATTAATGACCTTCGATACCGACCGCCGCCTCTATCGCCACTGGTCCTTTCTGGCCACCGGCTCGGTGATTGAAAACGAAGGCGTATGGGATGCGGCAACCCGGACATTCTCGTGGGGTCACCGCCTGACCGATACGGACGACGTGGTGACGACGACAGCCTCGTTCGCAGAAGAAGGGACGCAGGCCTGGAGCATTGTCAAAACCGACGCCCACGGCAAAGTCCTGCGCGAAGTCACCGGCCGGAGCCGGAAGAAGGCCGTGCCGACATTGCAAGCCGCGTGATTTCAGAGGTGCTCGGTCGCATGCATCCCATTGGGTCCCATACGCCCCATTGGTCCCATACGTCCCATCAGCCTGCTGCTATTTGAGATCTGACACCCAGACTCCCAAGCAGGCCGTCAATCCTTCTTCTGCCTCTCCAACTTCTCCCGCAAATCCGCCGTTTCCTTGGGAGTAAGCCCGAGATCACTGGCCTGCTTGTCGAAGCATTCGTCGCAAACACCGTGGGACAATTGCAGATCAGAGTGCTCCACGAGATAAGCCTCAAGCTGGCCCCAATAGTTCTGGTCGTTGCGCACCCGGCGGCAATAGGTGCAGATCGGCAGGAGGCCGCCCAGTTCTTTCACCTGGGTGAGCGCCTCCGTGAGTTTCCGGTTCGTCGCGAGCAGGGACTCATTGCTCTGCCGCAAACGGTCCTCGCTGGCTCGCAGGGCTCGCTCCATCTCCAGCCGGCGCCGGTGATTGTGAAATGCCGCCGAGTGGTAACGCAACCGGGCCGCAAATTCGAGCGGCTCCGCCGGCTTCACGAGGAAATCATTGGCCCCGATACTGAAGACGACGCTCTTGATCTTGGGATTATCCCAACCCGAATAGACGATGATCGGGATATCGCGCGTGCCTTCCGTCGCGCGAAACTGGCTGATGATCGCCAATCCATCCCGCTCGGCCATGCCCAGATCCTGAAGGATGACCGTGGGTTGGATTTGCAGCGCCTGTGCCACCGCTTCGTCACCCTTGGCGCAATGATGCAGCTCGATGTCGGATTCCGTCCGCAGAGCTGCCCGGACGAGTTCCGCCTCGATTTCGTGATCATCCACGAGAAAAACGATGACTCGATCCGGAACACCCGGCGGAAAGTTGTAAAGAGGAGCGGAGGGTGTCATCGAGGCGCCCGGCAAAAGGCGGGAACACGTTCCCAAGTGGATAGCATCGTTCGGCCCATTCAGGCAACTTTTTAGCCGCCTCATTGTCGACGCCCGGTGACAATTCATGGAGCGCGATCCAGCCATCATCTATGGAACTGGAGATTTCAGTTCCTGCGCGATGAAATCCCAGATGTCCTTGAATTTGTCCGTCGGGTGCCCCGGGTAATTGACATAGACGGTCGCTCCCGCCTTTTCCGCGAGCTTTTGGAATCCGACCGCCCAGGCGGGCGAGTGCACCTTGTAGTTTGCCTCCTCAATATCGTCGGGCTTTTTCAGGCCCCACTCATTCTCAAAATAGATGGGAGCAGCTCCGGGATTCAGCAATGCGTCGGGCGACCACTTGCGGATCACGGGCAGTAATTCCTCGCGACGAGCCAGCGAATCCTCGAAGGAACCGCCCAGTGCCGGCGCGCCCCATTTCACGCCTGGAACCCATTCCTGCATCTGCTTCGGATCGATGCTGGGCTGGCTGCGATAAGCGGCCACGCACGTCACTTTGCTCGAGGCCTGCTCCACCGGGTCCGTTGAAGCGGCATTGGCCCGCTCCCGCGCACACCCCACGAACAAGGCCGGAAGCGATCCTTGCGAGCCGCCGCCGACTGCGATCCGGCGCGGGTCGAGATTCCAACGGGCCGCATTCGCCCGCACGAATTGGACCGCCCGGATGGCGTCGTTCATCACGTAGGAAATTGGCGGATCCGCCTTGTCGGCCACGGCGTCTTTCATCGTGCGCACCTCCACGCCGACGAGGGCGATTCCCGCTGGGAAAAATCGATTCACGTCTGGCACATGCTTGGCGGGTTCCCATAGCCCTCCAAACCAGATCAATACCGGCCGCGCTTCGCCGCCGCCCGGCGGCAGGTAAACATCCAGCAACTGATGCGGATGCGCCCCATACGGGACATCGGCCTCCGCGGGCAGGGGCTTGTCGGCCGCTATCGTGAGCCCGGGCGAAATGAGGACACCGAGGGCGAGGGCGTGGAGGGCGAAGAATGTCGCGATGGAGCGCATGAATGACGGGATTGTTCCGGGAAAAGCCGGGATGGGCGTGAATTGTTAGGAGGCGATCCATCCAGCGGGTCCCTGGCAGCCAAGCGCCTCGGGCGGGACTGGCCGCCGCCGGCTGGGTGGCCATACGCGCGCCCGCGTCGCAACTCGCGATTCTTGGGCATGAAACAACTCGAAAAGCTCGTCAATGAATCCGGCAAGATTGGTTACGCCCTGCTCTGGCTGCTGGGAGTGCCGCTGCCGATCCTCCTCGTGATCTACCTGGTCCGAGGCCACTAAAACTCAACTCCTACGCTGCCATGTCACTCATCCTTCTCATCGTCCTGATTCTGCTCCTCGTCGGCGCGCTGCCTTCCTGGCCGTATAGCTCCGGCTGGGGATATTATCCCAGCGGCGGACTCGGCCTGGTCTTGCTCATCGTCGTGATACTCGCGCTGACCGGGCATATTTGAAAAGCCAATCAGCCGGCCGCGCTCAGCGATCCGTTTCACCGCGCGCCCCATGAAGGCGGTGCGGTGAAACCGTTTGCTGAATGCAAATCGCGCGACCTGGCGAGCCCGCTCCAGCGAAGGTTTGTCTTCCATGCGGTCCCCGCGTAATGAACGTCGTCCATGGAAAAAGGACGACTCGAAGCATTCAGCGATGGAGTGATCGCGATCATCATCACGATCATGGTGTTGGAACTGAAAGTCCCGCACGGTCATGACTTTGCCGCTCTCGCCCCGCTGCTCCCCGTTTTCCTCGGCTACGTGCTGAGCTTCGTTTATGTCGGCATTTATTGGAACAACCACCACCACCTGTTTCAAGCGGCCGAGCGGGTGAACGGCTCCATTCTTTGGGCGAATCTCCATCTGCTGTTCTGGATGTCGCTCATCCCGTTTGTCACCAGTTGGATGGGCGAGAATCATTTCACCGCTTTGCCGACGGCGCTCTACGGAGTCGTCCTGCTCCTGACCTCCATCGCCTACTGGATGCTACAATGCGCAATCGTGCGTGAGCATGGCCGGGATTCCCGCATCGCGACGGCGCTCGGACTGGATTGGAAAGGGAAGTCATCCCCGGCCCTTTACCTCGCCGCCATCGGCCTCTCATTCGTGGACGAACGCCTGGCCAACGGCGTCTATGCGCTTGTGGCGGCGATGTGGTTCATCCCCGACCGTCGCCTGGCGCGCGCCGTCGCGCTGCGGGCAGAGAAGCGTGAAGAATAGCGCTTTGTGACATGTGCGGCGGGCGGGGCTACGTAGTCCGCGTCGCAGGGCCATCCGGCCGGGGCGGAGAACTTCGAGAACTCTGTAGGAACCCTTTCCCATGGCATGCCGCTTGCAGCATTTGAAGGCGCATGACCACCCCGCGCATCCTCGCTCTTTTTCTCCTGCTTTCGACGATTGTCCACGCCGAGGATGCGGACTCCAAGAACCTGGAGCACGCCAAAATGCTCCAAAGGCTTTATCCCACGCCAGCGCTGCAAGTGGTCATTCGCAATGAAGTTTCCTACCAGATCTATCAGGAGGCGGTGAACGACGCGTATCGGGCGGGCGTGCCAAGCAGCATCCTGAATGAGTGTGTGGCTACCCGGGCGATGTTGCGAGCCGATGCGGCCTCGCTGCGCCAACTTCTGCCCAAGCTCAAGGAAAACCTGGCAAGCTATCGTCCGGAAACCTCCGTATTTCCCGACAAAGAGGCCGCCGAATTCGTGGTGAAAACGATCCAGAAAGCGCTGGACGATGAAGAACAAGCTCCGGGCTCGCTGGCCAAACGCGCCAAGTTTTCCAGCGACATGGGGATCGCGCGCAAAATCAAAGCGCAGCTTGCGACGGTGGAGGCGCTGGTGGATGCGCAAGCCATCGCCAAGAAGCTTCCGCCCGGCACGGATGTTCCCGAATCCGTATGGCGCTCGGGAGCGACGCCGGGCAGCCGCTTTGCCACGACGAATGTCGATGAACTCGGCAACGAATTCGGGCCGCAGAAAACAAACCAGCAACCCACGGTGCCGAAGGGGTCTTACGAGCGCCTGAAGACCGTCGTGCCGGACTCGTTCTGGGCGCCCTTCGGGATTCCGAAGTAGCAGGCGAGGAAATTGGCTGGTCGCCGCGGTGCTCGCTACGTACGAACGGCGCGCTTCGCGCGGTTGGCGGAACCCCGTCGACGGCGGCGGTCGCCACGACCTCAGCGGGGTCTCGGGTCGACACTTCGAAACGCACGCTTGAGAACGATGCGTGGCTGCAAACCCGCCGGTCGATGCTCGCCATTGCCACGCCGGCGCGGTTGAATCGGCGGTCATGGCATCGGGCGAATTCGTAACCAAGCTCAGCATCTGGCTGGCGGTCTGTGCCTATGCGGTCGGGACAGCCTTGATGCTGGAGTCCCGTGATCGTCCACGGTGGCAGGCGAACGCCCGTTGGGCTTGGACCGCCGGATGTGGACTTTTCCTCATGCACGTCCTTTGCGCGTTCGCTTATTTTCATCACTGGAGCCATATCGCCGCCTATCGTGAGACCGCCCGGCAAACAGCGGAATTGACCGGCTGGAACTGGGGCGGAGGCATCTACTTCAACTACTTCTTCGCCCTCGCGTGGCTGGCCGACGTTCTCTGGTGGTGGCTCTCGCCGGCGAGCTTCGCCGTGCGCCCACAGTGGCTCACCGTCGGTTGGCACGGTTTCCTGTTTTTCATGGTGCTGAATGGCGCGGTCATCTTCGTCCACGGACCGATGCGCTGGATCGGCCTGCTGCTCTGCACCCTCCTCGTCGTCCTATGGTGCCGATATTGGGCCGCAAGCAGACCGGCAACCGCGCGCGGAACAAATCGTAAACCATAAATCCCAGATGCCCCTTTTCCAGCTCGACCCCGAAAGCATCGCTGCTCGCGTCCGCACATCCAGCAGGCCTGTCCCATTGCCTTCGCTCGGCGCATCCGTGTTGCGGGGGATCGTCGGATTTACCGTCGTGAGCATCGCCGGCTTTCTCCCCTGGCCGATTTTCGATCACTGGTTCCTTAGCCTGCGAGAGATGCACCTTTACGTCACCTGCACCGCCATTTTCATCGGACTGAGTGGTATTTGCCTGCACCGTCTGATCGTCGGTCCGGGGTCCCTTGCGCGCTTTTACAAATTGTTCTCTCTCGCCTTCCTCTTCTACGTCGTGACGTGGGTGGCATTGTGGGTCGCCTGGCGCGATGAGTCCGGCGTCATCGCCGGCTTGCTCGGCGGCACAGCCATCATGGGTGCGATTTTTTCCTTCGCCTTTCGCGCGTTGGGGGCGATGCCCAAAGTCATCGCCGCGCTCTTCATCCTCAATACGCTTGGGTATTATGTGGGCGAGCGGATCGAGGGGAAACTGATCATCGATCACTCCATCCTGGCGGTTCTGTTATGGGCGTTATGCTACGGAATCGGGTTCGGGGCAGGGCTTGGCGCCGCCTTTCACTTTTGCCAGCAACAGGCCCGCGCCCTCATTTCCGCGCAGCACTCGCTGGCGCGAGAAACCTAAATGACTGCTTGGGCAGAACGGAAGCGATCCAGTGCGAGGAGCGCAATCGAAGAGCCGAGCGAAGCGACGCGTCGAGGTCACCGAACAATCCCGTCGCTTCACGAGAATAGCTCCCCTCACATCCGCTCGACTTCGCGCTTCTCCACAAAGATGGAGAGACCTTCGCGGCTGAAGTTTTCCATGAACGGCTCGGGGTCGAGTGCCTCCGGCATCATCACGCCGCGCTCCTTGAGCTTGCCAGTGGCGAGAAGCCGGGCGGCCAACGCCGGCGGGATGCCGGTCTGGAGCACGGTCAGCGAGTAGCCCCATTTCTCATAGGCATCGCGGTGGCTGTCCATGGTGTAGATGAAATACTCGACACGCTTGCGCTCCTTGGTCCCACGCACTTCGGTTCCGACGCAGGAATAGCCGTCGACCGTCGCGCCAAGCTGCGCGGGCTTGGGCAGATTGGCCGTCGCCACGCGGATGGGCGCGACTTCCACGCCATCAACCTTCACCTTCTTCCACGTGTCGAGATTGAGGAGGTCGATGGATTTGGCGACGTTCACCATCTGGTCGGAGATGGCATACTTGAACACGGAGTATTTGACGCCTTTCTCGACGAAGGGCGGATGGATGCCGAGAGAGACTCCTTCCTCGTGGGCAACGGCGTAGGTCTTTTGCAGGCCGATGGGATCGGGGAACCGGTACCAATCCACCTCACTGGCCAGGGGCCGGCCGGCGGTCACTTTGCCTTCCTTCACGAAGTAGGGGACGGCATTGAGTTCCTCGAACAGCGTCTCCGGCGAGAAAAGGACGGCAAATCGATACCCGCGCACTTCCGCATTGTCCGCATCGAGCACGCGGATGCTGGTGGCTGTGTCGAGGCGATCCATGGCCCAGCGGGCGAAGATATTGACCGCGCCCGGGTCGCAGCCCAGGCAGAGCAATCCAGCCAGGTCCTTTTCCAGGTAGATCTGGTGGTACTTTTCGATCTCCGCCTCGAAGGAATTCTTGAGCGCCTTTTTGACGCCGGGCGCGGAATAGATATCGGCCGCCATATCGATATAATGCGAGCCGGCGCGCTCGCAGGCTTCGAGAATCGAGTAGTTCGTGTAACAATTGCAGGCGTTCAGGGTAACGGCGATCTTATGCTCCGTCATGACAGCCGCCACCTTGGCGGTCTCCATGGCGTTGAGCGTCACCACCTGGAACCGGCTGCGCTTGGTCGTATTGTGCAGCACTTGCGCGTAGGTGGGATCGATGTCGGCAAGAACGATTTTGTCGAAGCATTCATACTCGTGGAGCTTCCGCCCGATGACGGAGCCGACTCCACCCATTCCAATAACCATGACGTTGGACATAAAAAGGGGGCCGCTTCTATGCGGCATCTACTAACGTAGGCCGCGGGAGGTGTTTTACAAGGTGAGCGCCTGTTCGACGAAGGAAGGGCAAGGGCTCCTGAGGAATGAACTGCCGCGGCCGGAGCATCGCCTCGCTCTGGTCCATATACGTATTTTCAGGTAAGATCGCGCTGTCGGGCGGTGAACGAAAAGGCCACCGCAAAGAGAACGACGATGGTCATGCCAAGGGCAGCACCGAATGGCCAGTCGCGCGCCTGGAGGAATTGATCCTGAATCACCTCACCGATGGTCGGCTGGCTGTTCCCGCCCATCAGTTCAGAGATGGCAAACATGCCGATCGCGGGAATGAAAACGAGGAGAATACCGGCCATGATCCCGGGCCGGGTCAGCGGCAGGATGACTCGCTGAAACGTGCGAACGGGCCCCGCTCCCAGATCGAAGGCCGCTTCGACCAGGGAGTTGTCGAGTTTCTCCACGGAGCCGTAAACCGGCAGAATGAAGAACGGTAGATACGAATAGACCAGGCCGACGATGACTGCACCGGGTGTGTAAAGCATCTCGAAGGGCTCGGAAATCAGTTTGGTATATTGAAGAAAAGAATTCAGCAGCCCCTCCGTGCTGAGAATGGTGATCCATGCATAAGTCCGAACGAGGAAGCTCGTCCAAAAGGGGATCATCACCAGCATGAGCAGAAAATTGCGGCGGTTCTCCGGGGCGCGCCCGATGAACCACGCCACGGGATAACCCATGACAACGCAGATGACCGTGGTCAGGCCCGCGTACTCGACAGATCGAACAAAGACGGTGAGATACGTGGTGCCAAATTCACCGGTATCCGAGTCGATAAAGATGCGGCGGTAGTTCTCCCACGAGAACGTGTAGATGATCTGCCCCAACTCGTCCCGCTGGCAGAAGCTGTAGACCAGCAGGATGCCCGTGGGGATGACCACGAATGCCACCAGCCAAAGCAGCATCGGGGTCATGAGCAGCCAACCCAGCAGCCCCGGGCGGCGTTGGATGGCGGCTTCAGCGGGGCGAGCGTAGGTGGTCAGGACTACTTCCCCTTCAAATCCAAAATTACCTTATCAATATCCGCGGAGGCTTTGCCGATGTCTTTGAAGGTGTCCAGTTTCGGCTCGCCGGGCGGATAGCTCGCGGGGTTATCGAGCTGGGCTTTGGTCAGCAGTTTGCGGGCTTCGGCGTTGGGGTTGGTATAGGGAAATTCCTTGGAAATCTTCAAGCTCACTTCCGGCTGGAGAATGTAGTTGATGAATTTCTCCGCGCTTTCCTTGTGCGGCGCATCCTTGGGAATGGCCAGGCTGTCGATGAATTGATGCGCGCCATCCTCAGGCAGTGTGTAGGTGTACTTTTTGTTCTTCTTGTAAAGCAGTGCCGCTTCGCCGCTCCACACGATGCCCAGATCCACGTCGCCATTGAGCAACGCCGTCTTCGGGGAATCGGAATCGTAGACCTTCACTTGCGGCAGCCAATCCTTGAGCACGGCTTTGGCCTTTTCGAGATTCTCCGGCGTGATGTCGTTGGCCGGAATGCCGATCGAGTTCAGCGCCCAGGAAACGATCTCACGATGGTCGTCGAGGATCACGATCCGCTTCTTGTATTTACCGGAGAAGACCTCTTTGTACGTTTTCACCGGTTCCTTGACTTTCGTCGTGTTGACCACGATCCCGACCGAACCCACCATCCACGGCACGGAGTATTTGTTCTCCGGATCGTGCGGCATCTTGGTGTATTTCGGATCGAGGTTCTTGAAATTCGGGATATTGCCGAGATTGAGTTCCTCGAGCTTGCCGGCCTTGATCAAGCCCTCGACGGTGTACTCCGATGGCTGAACGAGATCATACTTGCTCGCCCCGGCGTTCAGCTTGGCGAGCATCTGTTCGTTGGAGGCGTAGTTCTCGACGTTGACCTTGATCCCGGTTTCCTTGGTAAAGCCGTCGATCACTTCCTGCGGCACATATTCGGACCAGCAGAAGAGATTAAGGACGCTTTTCTTTTTTTGCTGTGCCTGGGCCGGGAGCGAGCTGGCGACGAGACCAATGAGGGCAAACGCGAGGAGGAGACGGATGGATTTCATGAGCAAGGAACGGGTGGAAGGACAAACATCAACGGTTGATCTTGCGAACGGCCTCAGAAAGCACCACCAGCACCACGGTCGCAAGAATAAAGACCGTGGAGATCGCGTTGAGCGAAGGATCCAGTCCCTTCTTGGCCATGCCAAAAACCTTGATCGTGAGCGTCTGCGATTCGGGGCCGGTTGTGAAGAGGGTGACGATATATTCGTCCAGCGAGAGAGTGAACGACATCAGCGCGCCCGAGATGATCGCTGGCAGGAGATACGGCACCATGACCAGCCAAAAGGCCTTCAGCGGTGGTGCGCCGAGGTCCATCGCCGCTTCCTCCAAGAACGGATCGACGCCGGCGAGCCGGGCCTGAACGGCAATGAGCACGAACGGAAAGCAGAAGGTGACATGGGCGATGATGATCGTGGTGTAACCAAGCCCGGCCTCCGTCTCGCTGAACTTCGCCAGCCAGACATTGAGCGGGCCGCACACAATCGAGAACAGGATCAACAGGCTGACCCCCATGATGATCTCCGGAATCACCATCGGGACGTAGATAAGTGCGGTGAGCGTTCTTAAAAACGGGAACCGGTAGCGATACAGCAACCACGCTCCGATCGTGCCGATCACCACCGAGAGCGCGGTCGTGGCGCTGGCCACGATGAGGCTGTTCTTCAGGGTCTCGATCAGGGGTTGGTTGTGACGAAGACTGTCATACCAATCCAGGGTGAAGCCCGTCCACGCCGCCCCCATATCGCTTTGATTGAACGAATAGAGGATGAGCAGCAGGATCGGCAGGTAGAGGAAGATGAAGACCAGCACGGTCCATCCGCCGCAGAGCCGATTGACCAGCGTCATCCCGGACGGGAGGCGGAGGCGGGATGGAGCAGAAGACGCCGAATTCATGCGGGATCAGGCGTACCGTTCGGACTCGTTTTTGAAAAGAATCCCTTCCACTGCACCGCCTGCTCGCGAGTCGTATAGCGGATGAATCCGCGACCTCCAGGGCGACTGTTTCCGGAATCGCGCCATCCGCCGAATGGAAGCGTCGAGGGCGAAAAGGTGGTGGGCAGATTGGCATAGAGATTCCCGACTTCGAGTTCGGCGCCGAGGCGGCGGAATGTTTCCTCGCTGCGCGTGAAGACCGATGCCGTGAGGCCAAACGGCGTGGTGCTGTGCAGGCGCACGGCGTGAGCGAGATCCTCGGCGATGAAATAGCTCACGATTGGGACGAAGCATTCCGCATCGTCCGCGCGTCCGTCTTCGCGGTGGATCACCGCCGGCCGAACCCAATACCCACGCTTGCCAGCGACGATCGGCTCCGTGCGCCCTCGGAGCAGCCAGTCCCCTGGCATTTCCCCGAGCAGCCTTTCGTAGCGGGCGACCGCCGCGGCGCTGACCAACGGGCCGAGTTTGGTCGCCGCGAGAAGAGGGTCGCCCGGCTCGAAGACCGCCAGTGCCTCGAGGAACTTTTTCTCAAACCCCGCCGCCACTGAGCGCTCGACGATCACACGGCTGGTGGCATTGCAGCGTTGTCCGGCGGTGAGGCAAGCTCCCTCGGCCGCGGCCCTCGCGGCCTCATCGAGATCGGCATCGGCACAAACGATCAGGGCATTGCCGCCCCCGAGCTCCAGGGCGAGGTCCTTGGAAAAATCGCCGGCCAGTTTCCGCGCGAGTTCCCTGCCGACCGGCACTGATCCGGTAAAGCAGATCGCGCGAATCCGCGGATCGAGACACAGCGCGGAACCCTCCACCCCACCGCCTTGCACAAGCTGAAACACTCCCCCGGGAAACGCCGTTTCCATGATTCGCCCGTACTTCGCGGCGACATTGGCCGCCAGGGGCGAGGGTTTGTAGATCACCGGATTGCCTGCCAGCAGATGCGCGACATTCGCACCGTGTCCCAGATGCAGGGGAAAATTGAATGGCCCGATCACCACGGCCGGACCGCGCGGCGCCTGCCGCACGAGAGACGGATGCGGACCTCCCAGGCCCGTTCGTTCCGCCAGATGCGAACCCGCATCCTCGATCGTGAGGTCGATCTTGGCGATGACCGCGCCCACTTCTCCCTGGGCCTCGGTGATCGGCTTGCCTGTTTCCAACGCGATCCCGTGGGAGAGTTCTTCCTTCGCCGCGGCAATTGCCCGCTGCGCCTCGCGCAAGCGCTCGATCCGTTCAGCGAGGGAAGTGCGCGCCCAACCCGCCATCACCGCACTCGCATTCGCAACCGCTGACTCGACATCCCCCGCAATGCTTTGCGGAAAGGAAAAGGACAGGTCGCCGGGACTCAGGTTTTTCCACGCTGCGGATTTCTCAAATTCCAGCATCGAGGTTTGTTCCGGATTTCGAATTGTTTCCATGCACGTCCCTCCACGCCTCGAAGGTGTTGAGGTGGACCTTCACGACCTTGCTCACATCCTCCGTGTAGCCGCCGGCCAGGACCCAAGCCACGGGAATGCGATGCCTTTTGGCAAACTCAAAGACCCGCCGGTCACGGGCGCGCAGATCGTCATGATCGAGCGCCAGCGGGGAATAGGGGTCCTCGAAATAGGGGTCGGCGCCGGCCTGATAGAGCAGCACGTCGGGCTTCTGCTCCACCAGGAGCGGCAGCGCCCGGTCCATGATCGTGAGCATCGCGCGGCGATCGCATCCTGCCGGCAGCGCGACGGAAACATGATTTTCACCGTCTTCGTGATGCCTCGAGGACACATCACGATAACAGAAGTTGTCCCAGTAATCATTCCCGTAGAGCGAAAGCGCGAAGACGTGAGGGCGGGTCGCCGCGAGCTGGGCTGTGCCGTTGCCGTAGTGCAGGTCCATATCGAGCACTGCGGCGCGGCCGATCTCTCCCGCGGCGACGAGGGCATCGATCGCCACCATCAAGCCATTGAAGGTGCAAAAGCCTTCTCCATGGTCTGCACATGCATGGTGAAAGCCGCTGACGAGCGCGGCCGACACGCCATCTTGCAAGGCCTGCCGGGCGGCCGCGAGACAGCCGCCGCCCGTCAGGCATACCGATGGATACAACTCGGGCGACCACGGGAATTTCTGCGATTGCGCGAGGTTGCGCGGCTCGCCGGTCTGGACGGCCTCGATGTATTCCCTCGTGTGGACTCTTCGTAGATCCTCCTCCGTCACCGGCGCGGGACGCACGAGCTTGATATCGGCCGCCCCGATCAAGCCGTCCGCGACCAGCCCGAACTTACGAATCGGCATGATGTGCTGGCCGATCGGAGCGGCGTATCCCGGATGGTAGAAGGCGGTCAGCATCGCGTGGGCGGCAAAAGCGGGATCAATGTATGGCCGACGGGATACCTGTCCAACGAGAGGAGTGGATGAGCCAGGTCGGCAGGGCGAAACTGCGGGCGGTAGATATCGTAGATGGCCTGCACCAACGTGCGCGCTTCATCTCCGGAGATCACGCGTTCATGCTCCCGTCCGACGCGGCGGATGACGAGTTGGAAGGGCAACGGCCGCGCGCCTCCGGTCGCGTCGATGACGTCCGGCGCGCGGAAATCGGGTTGGTGATAACCAGCGAACGCGGGATCCAGCTTGAGAAAGCCAGCCCGTTCGTAAGCCTGGAGGCGAACCAGGCGCGCCGCGTCACCGGGTTGCGGATATTCCATCTCCGCGACCAGGGTGATCCGGGCATTGGGTCCCGCCCCACCTTGGGCCAGGCATTCCCGCGCGCTGGCAATGGGAAACGCCCGGAGCCAGCCGGCGAGCCCGGTGCGCCGTGAGGAGGGAGCCACGAGATTGTGGGAGAGGTGGACGACGGCGTGGGCTCCGTCGCGCGTCAGGATGGCGGAATGGTCGCGCACCGCGACGAACTCACCGTCGCGCCGGATCAGCACCATCTCGTAGAGCAGCCGCGGAGCGAGCCGGAATCGCAGGTCCAGTGTCTCGCGCCGCTCCATCTCATCCTTCGCGCCGAACTCTTCCCAGAGCCGGGCATAGGCCGGTTCGAACAGCGGGTCGCTGGTCGAGCGAATGCGCGCAATCTCGAATGGCGCAAGGTCGAGCGCGGCGGACTTGCTGTCGCCGGGCGCCAGATCGCGGATGGGAATCAGCGGAAACATCCAGAACAGGATGAACACGATCGAGCCCCTTGGCAAAGGTTTCACCTGGTGGTTGATTGTACGCGGAATGAGTACTCCGTCCTCCCTCGCGGCGCGCGACGCGCGGCATCACCTGCATCCGTTCACCAATCACGAGGAGATGCACGCGGCCGGTACCCACGTGATGGTGCGCGGCGAGGGCGTCTACGTATGGGATGCGCGCGGGCACAAAATGCTCGATGGCCTGGCCGGCCTGTGGTGCGTCAATGCCGGCTATCAATGCCGTGATATCATCGATGCCGTGAATGCGCAGATGCGGCAGCTCCCGTACTACTGTTCCTTTTTCAACACGACCACGGAGCCCGCCATCGCACTCGCCGAGAAGATCGCGTCGCTCACGCCTCCAGGCTTGGGGCACGTCATGTTCACGAACTCCGGGTCGGAGGCGAATGAGACCGCGCTCAAGCTCATCCGTGGCTACCTGAAGCTGCGCGGACAATCGGCGAAGACGAAGATTGTCTCGCGCAACTTCGCCTACCACGGCGTGACGCTGGCCACGACGAGCATGACCGGGCTGCCGAATTGCACCACGCCCTTCGACCTGCCGTTACCGGGATTCGTGCAAGTCCCAGGGCCGAACGCCTATGCGGCCAACCAGGAAGACGATCCGGTGGCCTACGGAAAATGGTGCCTGGAGGAAACCGAGCGCATCCTGATCCGCGAGGATCCCGCGACCATTGCGGCCATCTTTGTCGAACCGGTGCAGGGCGCGGGCGGCGTCATCGTCCCACCGGCGGGATATTTGCAGGGCTTGCGGGAGCTGGCGCGCCGGCATGGCATCCTTTTCGTGGCGGACGAGGTCATCACTGGTTTCGGACGGCTCGGCGCCTGGTTCGCCAGCGAGTTGTGGGCACTGGAGCCGGATTTCATCGTTCTCGCGAAAGGACTGACCAGTGGCTACCTGCCGCTGGGCGCGACGGTGGTCGGCGACGAAATCGCCGAGGTCCTGACCCATGGCGGCTACCTCGCGCACGGCTTCACCTATAGTGGTCATCCGACGACCTGCGCGGCCGGCCTGGCCAATCTCGCCGTGATCGAGCGCGACAAACTGGTGGAGCGGGTGCGCGATGATACCGGACCCTATTTCCAACAGAAACTGCGCAGCTTCGCCAATCATCCGCGGGTCGGCGAGGCGCGGGGCCATGGCCTGATCGGCGGGCTGGAACTGCTGCCCCCGGATCGCGACAAGACGAAGCTGGACGGCGGTCTGGGCGCCAAAGCGGCGGGGATCGCGCGCGCCGAAGGCGTGATTGTCCGCGGCATTCGCGATCTGATCGCCATGTCGCCGCCGCTGATCATCAGCCGTCCTCAGATCGACGAACTCTTCGCCGGCGTCGAGCGTGCGCTCGCCAGGCTGGATTGACATTCACGCCGGCTCCCCGCGAGGGCAGCCATTATGGATGGCTCTCGACATTCGTGCCGGACCCGCTAGCCACAGACAAATCTCGCACCCATCCATGAAAACTCTCGCCCGTATTTTCCTCGCCCTCGCCAGCGCCACCGCGCCGCTGGCTGCCGCCGACACCGTGGAACTCAAGCAACGCTGGGACGCCGGCAAGCAGTACTTCTACACCGCCCAGACTTCGCAGCAGAGTTCGGTCACCTTCGGCCCGCAGAAGATGGACCAGGCGGTGAAAATGACGATGGAGATGGATGTAGCGGTGCGCCCACATGAGGATGGCAAGCGCAAGCGGCTGACCATTCGCTACGATCGCATGGCCATGGATATGTCGATGAATGACCAGAAGCTCGGCTACGATTCCGCCAAGCCGGACGAGGGCACCGACCCGCTCGGTTTTGGGAAGACGTTTGGGGCCATGATCGGCAAGGAGCTGAAAATCCTGACCGACGAAAAGGACGTGGTGTCGGACGTGGAGAATTTCGATGAATACATCAAGCAACTCACGGCGGGCGGCGGGCCGGCCGGGATGGATATTACCAAGATGTTCACGCGCGAAGGGCTCCTCCAGACGATGAAGCAGGGTTCATTGCAGGCCTTCCCCGGCCACCCGGTCACCGCTGGCGACACATGGCCATTCTCCAATCACATTACCATGCCCCAGGTCGGGACTGTGACCGTGAAGGGCACCTACACCTTCAAGGGGATGGTGGATCATGGCGGGGTGCAATGCGCGGAAATCCTGACCGATGGCACGATCACCATGGAGGCGGCAGCCGGCGGCGCGGAGGCTGGCGCGGCAGGCGGATTGGCGGCCTTGGGCGTGAAGGTCACCGACGGCTCGATCAAGGGTCCCGTCTGGTTCGATCCGAAACTCGGCACGGCCCGCGACGCGGACCTCACGCAGGACATGACGATCTCGATGAAGAATCCTGTCGACCCGGCGGCGGCGGATCTCACCGTGCCGCTAAAGCAATCGGTCAAGACCACGCTGACCAAGGTCGAGGACTTGAAATGATTACTTGCCCGTGATGAACCGCACCATATCGCGCCGGAGCTTCTCCGCATCGGGCTGGTTCAGGTACATCATGTGGCCGCTCTCGTAGTACTCGACCGTCAGGTTCTTGCGCAGGCTCTCCGGGATCGGCAAATGGGCGATGCTGTAGAGGGCGGCGTCCGCCGGGACCGCGAGATCGCGCAGGCCGAGGCAGAAGAGCACCCGAAGCCGCGGGTTGCTCTTGAGCGCATGCCCGAGGCGTTCCTCCACGTTCACTTCTTCGCCCTCGAAATCGCGCCAGCTCCAGCTCACGCCGCCGAGCACCCGGTAGGGAAGTTCGAATTCGTAGCCCAGGTCCCCGCGGATCGAGGCATTGGCGGCGGCGGCGAATGAGCCGTAGACATTGGTGTAGCTGGGATCGAACTCCGGAGCGTTGCGCAACTGGTCGTAATCCTCGCTCGTCACCCGGCCATCAAACCGCCCGATGATCTTGCCCTCTTTCCGCAGCAGATTGGCGTAAAAGAGCTTGGGCTCGATGACGAGATGCGCGCGTTCGATCAGGTCGCGATCGAGGCCGGTCAGGCGGGCCAGCTTGGCGGCCACGCGCGCCCGGTCGGCGGCGGGCAGGCTCGCCCCGCGAATGAGCGCATTGGCATACTCGCCCTGGGCAAATTCGCGCGACTCCGCGATGGCCTTTGCGCGGTCGGCTTGCAAATCGGGCGGCAGTTTTCCATGGAAATGGGCCGTGGCGGTATAGCTGGGCAGGAAGCAGACGAGGCCGGGAAGCTCGGTGTTCAGGGTCGCAAAGTTCATTACCCCGGAGACGCACATGAACCCATCGACATAGAGCCCATGCTTGCTTTGCAGGAAATCGCAGAGCCCGGCACCGCGCACGCCGCCGTAGCTTTCGCCGCAGAGAAATTTCGGGGAAGCCCAGCGCAACTCACGCGTGGTGAAGCTGCGGATGAATTCGCCCACGCTCTCGATGTCGCCGTTCACGCCCCAAAATTGCTCGCTCTTCTCGCCTTTGCTCGGCCGGCTGGCGCCGGTCCCCACGGGATCGATGAAGACCAGATCGGTCACATCGAGGACCGACAGCGGGTTCGGGACGACAGGGCCGCGCACGCGCGGCTCCAGGCCATCATGGTCCATCTCCACTTTCTTCGGTCCAAGGCCGCCAAAATGCAGCCAGACCGCGGAGGATCCCGGGCCGCCATTGAAGCAATAGGTGATCGGACGATTCGTGGGATCGCCGCCCCCCAGGGGTTTGCCCTGCGCATCCACCGCCGCGTAGTAAACGTAAAAGACGCGGGCCCTTTCCCCCGATCCATCGTCCTTGAGCAGGGGCAGGGTGCCGGTCTTGGCCACATATTTGATCTCCGTGCCGCCGATCGTGACCGAACCCTTGGATTCCTTGGGTTTGTCGTCCTTGCCTTTGTCATCGAGCTTCTTTTCCGCCGGCTTCGCCTCGTCCTTCTTGTCACCATCCGGCTTTTTCTCTCCCTCCGCCTTTTTGGCCGGGTCGTCTGTGGCGGATTTCTCGTCGGCGGCGGCGACGTAGCCAAACAAACCAACGAAGAGCAGGGGCAGGAAGCGGTATTTGAGGGTCATGCGAGCGGCGTTAGTCAGCGAAACAAGCGTTTTCGTTCATCCTGAAGTGGCGAATTACCAGATTCGACAGCCCGTCAATCCGCCAGCGTGTAGAAGCGCTGCTCGCCCGTGTAACCGCGCAGCTCGTCCATCCCAAGCCGGCGCGTCGGAACAGTTTCCCCAAAGGCGTCGCGCGCCGCTTCGGTGATCAGAACCGGCGCCTTCACGGTGCTGGCGAGGCGATCGAGTTGCATCGCCATGATGACTTCGGGGCCGGAGGGTGCCTCCTCGCCGGTCGGACTGAGCCGCAGGTTGACCGGTCCGTGATGGAGCGACAGCCGAAACTCCTCCGACTGGCGGCGAGTGATGCAGAGCGAGCGGAGCGCTGCCGCCACGGTGCCCGCCCGGGAATCCGCCGTCTGAACCGGCCAATATGCGATGAGCCCTTCGTCCCGGGCGCGCATGGTCCGTCCGCGATGCTTGACGACGACTCGCTGAGCCCGTTCGCTCCAGCTCTCGTACGTCTTGTCGATTTGTTCTTCCCCCGGCGTCCGGCAGCCGAGCTGCGTGGCTGACATGGCCAATAGCCAGCATGGCGCGGCAGTCGGCTCCGCCGGGGCAGCGGATTCCTCGAGGACTGGAGGGGTGCGGAAGGTCATCTTTTGGAGGCCGATCTCAATGATCCACCCGTTGCGCAGCACCACAGGCCGGGTCAAGCGCTGCCCATTGAGAAAGGTGCCGTTGCTGCTCCCCAGATCCATGAGCAGGTAGCCGCCATCGCTTTCCTGGCGGATCGCGGCATGATGCCGGGAAATCCGCTCGGTGCTGAGGACGAGCCGGTTACCGGGGGCACGCCCAATGGAAGTCGTGCCTTCCTTGAGAAAGAAACGTTCGCCCGATGAGAACTCGAGCCATGCAACGGAAGAAGGTTGAGGGATAATCACAGATCGTCACGGCCTCTTGCGGGAGCGCCGAGCCGTCTACGGAGACTTACGGTTGTGCGCAATTGGCTGGTTCCCTGATTTTCGCATCGGGGATTGAAACCTTTGTCAGAATTGGCACGGCAAATTCTTCCCTTCAGAAGTAATGATTTCTACGCACGGCGCCTCGACGTCCCCTGCTCCCGCCGCCGACGCCTCATTGCGCGCCGGACGGCAGGTATTCCAGCGCTACCTTTTGCAGCGTGTCGTCGGGCGCGGCGGCATGGGCGTGGTGTGGCTGGCGCTCGACGAGAAGCTCGACCGGCAGTTGGCGTTAAAATTTCTGCCCGAGGTGTTTCTCATGGACGCCGCCGCCCGCGACGACCTGAAGCGGGAAACCCGGCACAGCCTGGATCTCACCCACCCGCACATCGTCCGCATCCACGACTTCGTGGAAGATGAAGAGATGGCGGCCATCGCCATGGAGTATGTGGATGGACCCACCCTGTCGCAATTACGGGTGGAACAGTCCTGCCGGCATTTCGAGCCAAACCATTTGGAAGTGTGGACAAGCGCGTTATGCGCGGCCCTCGACTACGCGCACGGCGCCGGCAGGTGCGTCCATCGCGACCTGAAGCCGGGGAATCTCATGGTCAGTGGGCGGGGCGTTCTCAAAGTGGCCGACTTTGGCATCGCGTGCCGGCTCCACAATACGGCGGCCAGGGTCAGCGCCATTTCCAGCACCGGGGGCACCCTCGGCTACATGAGCCCGCAGCAACTCCGTGGCGAGCTGGCCGCGCCTTCCGATGATATCTACTCGGTGGGCGCCACGCTTTACGAATTGCTCACCGGCACCCTGCCCTTCTTCGGCGGCGACCTTGCCCTGCAAATCCGCGAGGTCGTGCCCGACACCGTCTCGGAGAGGCGGCTCAAGTTTGGCCTTCCGGGCGGCCCGCTGCCAAAAGCTTGGCAGGAGACCATCGCCGCGTGCCTCGCGAAACAACCGCGAGACCGGCCCTCTTCCGCGGCCGAGATTGCGCAGCGCCTCGGTCTGGCCGCGGCGCCGCTCGGCGAGATCGCGCCCGATCTGCGCGAGGCACTGCCGCCCACCGAGTGCTCGGCGCCCACGAGCATCGTTCGTCTTTCCAAATGGCGGCAGACGATGGATCGCACGCGCAAGCATTGGGCGCCCATCGTCCGCCACAGGTGGCCAATCCTGACCTCCATGGCGATGTGCGCCGCCGTGGCGCCCTGGCTGATCCGGCCCGCGCCACTGGGAGCCCCGCGCCCGTCCACGCCACCGGCCGCAGCCCATCACGATCGGCAGCCAGCCGCTCTCGTGAACGCCGCGGACACTCCGCCACCGGAGGGCTCTGCACTCGCCGCCATTCCTTCATCCGGACCGAGCCAGGATGCGACTGGCGACCATATGGCGTTGCTCGCACCGCCACCCGCGTCATCGCGGATCACGGGGGAAACGTCGGCGTCTGTCGAGGCCCCCCGGCTGCAAATCGTCTCCATGCCTCCGGGCATTCCGTTCAAGGTCCTGGCCAGCGCCTACGAGTCATCCATCGCCGGGGTGCTGCGCTCGGGGGAGACTCCCGCGACGCTCGACGATCTGGCCCCCGGCTCCTACCGCGTGATCTTCACTCCCAACGGAACACCCTCCCGGGCGGCCACGGTGCAGATCCCGGCCAGCGGCACAGCGCGTTACGAGCAGGACTTCCCGCATGGCGTAATCAAGGTCCGCAGCCAGCCCGACGGGGCCGAGGTCGTCTGCGATGGCCGGGATCTCGGCCCGGCTCCGGTCGATCTGCCGCTCCTGCCCGGGAAACACGATATCACCGCGCGCTGGAACGGACGCGAGGCCCGGCCGCGCACGGTCGACGTGGCGGATGCCGCGGAACCGGTAGTGTCCTTTGATTTTCGCACCGGGGGCAGCTCGCCTAGAACTCGATCGCATCATTCAAAAAAGGAGGAGGACGACTCCTTGCTCAACAAGGTGGGCCGGAGCCTGAAAACTTTCTTCACCGGGGACACTGGGAAGAAGAAATAGTATGGACGAGCACTTTCATCGATTTCGCGCCGCTTCGAGCGCGAGCGTCTTCCACGCTTTTTTGTCATCCTGGCAGCGGAGCGGGGCAGCATGGTTGGAGTCGATTCCGCATGCGGGACCAACGTCTTGCTGATAGGAATCAGAAACAGGTCCGGGATCCAATTGCGCTCGCTCTCACGGCTTGGAAATGCTATGCAACTTGGGTAAGTCACGTTCGATACCCGCCTTCGCGGCCCGTGTTAGCCACACCCCCAAAAAAATCCCATGCCGCACCTCATCCACGCGCAAACCTCCAGGGCCGGCACGCGGCTCCCCCCTGAGATTGATCCGGAATTCCAGATCGCTCCGATGATCGACATTCTCCTCGTCCTCCTTGTCTTCTTCATGTCGATCAGTTCCACCGAGCTGCTGCAAAAGACGCACGATGTGCAGCTCGCCGCGGCCACGTTTGCGAGGACGAGCGGAAGTTCAAAGGGACAGATAATCGTCAATATCTCATGGATCTCCGCCCAGAGTTCCGGGGTCATTGAGATGGACGGGGTCACCTTTGCCAACGCCGCGCAATTGCGCCCGAAGCTGGAGAAGGTTGTGCAGGCCAACCCGAAGGTCCGCGTCCTCATCCGCGCCGACAAAAGCGTGCGCTACGAGTTCTTGCGGCCAGTCCTGGTCGCCGCCGGCCAGGCCGGCATTAAGAATGTCACATTTTCCGTCGTCGATCGCGATTCGCCGTAAGGCAAGCCTTGCCACTCCCGGACGCTCACCGCGGGCCGCGCCAGTGGCGCCACACCGCCCCGATGGAGGAAGCTTCGGGCGCGTAGTCCTGGAGCAGGTAGCCGCCCGCCATGAGCAGGACAATGGCGCATAACATCGGGGCAATCGTCTGGCGCATCGTTCCCTCCAGCCACCATTGCGGCCGAAGCTTGTGCAGGCGCTTGCTGAGTGCCGAGATGAGCAGGGCGTCGAGCAGTGCTTCGGCGAGCACCACCTCCGCTTGCATGATGAGCCCGACGATGGCGGCGATCGCTCCCGCCAGGGCAATCATGAGCGCCATCACGACCAGGACAACCAGACAACCCTCCACATCCGGGATGTCGAGCCAGTCCAGCCATCTGAGTCGAGGTTTGACTCCATCGAACACGCCGACCGTCGATTCGGCGTCGAAGCACTCGTCTTTCGGACCGAGGTTGGCGAGTTCTTCTTCCACCCGGATCTCTTCCCGCTCCCGCTTCGCCCACAACGACACGAGCAGGAGAAACACTCCCCAGCCGAAAAGAACGGCCAACGGGTAACGCAACCACATCGCTACCAGGCCCGTCTTGAGCAGAATGACCGAGGCACTGAAACCAGCCACCCCCGTCAGGAAAAGGATCGCGCTGAGAATGATGCGCGGGGAGCGCCGCCGCGCGAGGTAACCCTTTAGCCGGCCAACCATCCGCCGGCGTTCTCGTGCTTCGTCAGTCATCGGGTCCGCTAGCGCCGCAAGAGCCAACTCAGCAGCGTCAGCACGAGGCTGATGAGGATGCACGTGACAATGGGAAAGGAGAAGGTCGTGCCACCCTTTTGCACAAAGATATCCCCGGGCAGACGTCCCAGGCCACCGAGGCCGCCCGTTTTCCATAGGATCGCGCCAACGATCGTCAGGCCGAGGCCGAAGATGAAGAGCAGTTTGCCGAGGTCATGCACGAGGTCCAATGTGAGCGAACGGTGACCGACTGGCAATCTTCGCGATAGTGTCTTCCGGTAGTGTCGCAATTTACAATTCGCACCGTGGAAAAATTCCGTGGCACGGAAGGCTTTAAAACCAGGGCACGAAAACGGGCAGGATGACCAGGAGAACAAAGCACGCGAAAAAAATGGCGAGCACGACCAGAACAACCGCAAGCCGTGTATAGGGTCTCATTTTCAAATGGGGACGCTGCCATATTCTCCTTGGGCCGTGGCCGGGAACGCTTCGTCGAGCCACGTTTCAATCGCCGGATGCTGATACGCAAATCCGGCGGCGATGGCCTTGGCCGGGACGACCCGCTGATCGTCCATGAGGGCGCAGGAGAGTTCACCGAGCACACTGCGGGTGAGGAACGATGGAATCGCCCAGGTTCCGCCGTGGCCAAACCGCTCGCCAAGCCCCGTGGCCAGTTGGCGATGAGTGATCGTTTCGGGTGCGACGACGTTGACGGGGCCGTACCAGCGTTCGTTGGCCAATGCCAGGGTGATGAGACGGACCATGTCCGCGCGCGCGATCCACGGGATGGCCGCGTCGGGCCGGCCAAACATCCAGCCGCCGCAATGGCGATAGAGCGGCAGCAGGCCGCCGAGATAGCCGCCATCCGAGTCGAAGACATTTCCGATGCGCAGATTTACCACGCATACGCCGAATGCATCGGCCGCATTCGCTGCGTCTTCCCAACCCCGGCAAACTTCGGCGCGAAAGCGATCGTGAGGATCGGTCTCCGACGTCTCATCGAGCAACTCCCCAGGGCGATTTCCGTAAATGCCGACCGCGGATGCCGAGAGGAAAGTATGCGGCCGGGTCCTGGCCCGCCGCATGGCCGCGACCAGCCGGCTGGTGCCATCGATCCGGCTGTCGAGAATCGCGCGCCGTTTCCGCGGGGTCCAAAGCCCCGCGATGCTCTCCCCCGCGAGATGGATCACCACGTCCGCCGCTGGCAGATCGTCAATCGAGGTGAGGCCCACCTCCGGTGGAATTCCGCGCGCGCGGGCGCGGGCCTTGTCTCGCGTCAGCACGATGCACTCATAGCCCAGCCGCGCGAGATGCGCCACCAGCGGGCGGCCGAGGAATCCCGTGGCGCCGGTAAGCGCTATGCGCATGGCGTTACACGGACAGTCCGTCCGCGCTCCCAGCGGTAATCGATCGGCTTCACCTCGTAGCAAAGTTCCAACGCGGCCTCGTGCCCGGCCAGGAATTGCCACTCCGCTTCCGGGACACTCACGACGCGGCTGTTCCACTCCGTCTCGTTCCGCCGCACCCGCACCGCCTGGAGCGAGTCCGCGCCTTCCACGGACAATCCGTACGGTTTGTATTTCAAGAATGCCGCGGCTTCCTCCAGCGAAGAAAAGGGCGAGCCTTCGGGAAGCGCGGGCGGCTGGCGACGGTCGATGCGGAAACGGGCTGGGGCATCCGGCGAGTCGATGAATCCGGTCACCGACGCACCGTCATCCACCACGCGAATCCCAGCGCGATGGAAATTGAAATCGGTCAGCAGATTCCCGGCGCGCTGCACGACCCATCGGTCGCAGTCGCTGCGCAGGAAATGCAGGCCTTCGATTTCCTGTCCCACGGACCGCCTGGCCCAGGCGTGAAAACGATATGCGACGTGCCAGTAACCCAGGCCGATGCTGGCCGGCAATGGCGCCGGCCGCATCCCGCTCAAGCGGCACACGACGATATTCATAAAGGCGAATCCGCCGTGCGTGACGAGGCGCAGCGGCGCGGGGAGAAGCGGTTGGGCGATCGCGACGGGCAAGCGATAGACGAACAGCCAGCACTGGCAGATCGATCCCGCGACGGTGAAGGCGTTTCGTGGGATTTTCATGCGCGGTGCAACCACTGGTAGAAGAGAAGAAAAAACGCCGCTCCGCTCCCATTCAGCGCCACCATCCAGATCGTCCACACACGGCCCGCGGAAACACCATGAGGCCGCAGGCAACGCACCAGCACCAAGGCCATCGTCACATTGGAAATCGCCACGATCCCCATATTGAGCGCCGCGCCGTGCTCGACCGCGCTCGACCACCGGAGCATGGTATTGATCACGGCGCCGGCACTCAGGACGATCTCGCCGCACGCCATCGTCACCAGGCTGGCATCGATGCAGTCCACCAGCCGCACGTTCGCAAACCGGCAGAGCACCGGGATCAGAACACACCACGCCAGTCCGGCGGACAAGGCCAGCCAGAGAGCCGCCGCGAATGCGCTCCAATCCGGCAGGACGAGACTGAGAGTCGCTCCGTAGAGCACTGAGCCTCCGATGGCCACGCCCGTGAGCGCGCTCCAGCGGAGGAGAGGAAGAGCCAGGAGCCAGGATTCAAGAGCCAAGTGGCTCCCTGCCGGGTGCTCACTGCTGGCACTCCTCCGTAGCCAGGCGTTTGCGATCGATTGGGAGATCCGTTCCATGGTCAGCGCGTTTCGCAGTATCCCCGGCTGCCGCAGCCCGGCGCGGGGAGCGATTCCAATTGGAGGCGAAGCTGCTCGTTGCTCACTCCGCCTTTCAACCAGCGCGAGAGCTGGTAACGATGCGTGGACACTGTCTCGCAAAGGCGGCGCGCGAGGGGTAGCAGCATGGGGCTGGCCAGGCGCTCCGCCCATTCCCGGTATTCGCGCAGCGCCCAAAGGCAAGTCACCCAGGCCGCTTCGCCCTGCCATACATCGCCCTCCTCGCTGATCACCACGATCTCCTTGTCGGGCTGCAATTCGCGAAGGGTGGGAAACCGGCACTCCGTTTCCGGCGCCTGGAAGGGCAGGAAGATCATCTTCACATACGAGGGCTGCTGCCCCAGCCACACGCGGCACCGCCGGCACAGTTCGCACTGGCTGTCGTAGAGGACGTAAAGACGTTGCATGGCGGTGGGTGCGATCAGTTCACCACCGGGATGCGGCCCTGCGCGGGGATGGGAGGGGGGGCGCCGTGAAGCAGCGCGCGTTTCCGCATTTTCGAGAAGACATAGAGATTGAAGAAGTGCATGCCGCCGAGGATGAGGAGCACCGCGCCGACCTTGGTGCTAAGCGCCTCGAACAGGCCCTGAAGATCCGCCGCCTTGTCGCCGTATTTCAACGCCAGCGACACATAACCGATATTGATCAGGTAGAATCCGACGACGAGCAGGTGATTGATGGAATCGGCCAGCGCCTCATTGCCGTGGAAAGCGTCGACCAGGAAGACGCGCCCGTTCGTATGCAGCGTGCGGGCGACCCAGACGGTGAGGCCGACGCTGATGAGGAGATAGAGGGTGTAGGTGACGACGATGTAGTTCATGGATAATGATTCCGATTAGTTTTGTTGTTTCAGTATTTTGTGAAAGTTATTGGCAAAAGAAGAGGCGTGCTCACTTGAGAAACTTCAAGGCCCACGGCACGACGGTGCTCTGCTCGGAGCGAACGATCTTGCTCAGGACTCCATCGGCCATCTCCATGAATTCACACAGCGCCTTGGTCTGTTTCGCAAATGCGCGCGCCTCGGGCGACTTCAAGCCATCCGTCCGCTCCGAGCAATCCTTCAGGACATTGATCGCCGGGCGGATTTCGCGCCGCTTCCGTTCGCGGACGATGATGCAAAACATCTTCCAGACTTCCTTCTCCGCCTCGAAATATTCCTTCCGTTCTCCCTTGCGCACCACGCTGCGCACAAGCCCCCATCCCACGAGTTCCCGCAGATTGGTATGCGCATTACCCCGGCTGATCTGGAGTTCCTCCATCACCTCATCGGTCGTCAGCGCGCGCGGTGTGACGATCAGCAACGCATGGATCTGGGCCATGGTGCGATTGATCCCCCAGGCATTCCCAATCGCCCCCCACTGCATGACGAACTCATCGCGCGCCGCCGCCAGTTGAGCGGCTTCGCCGGAGGCTTGAGTGGTCGGCTCCTTTTCCATTTCTTATTTTCAGTATTTACTGAAAGTTCATTTACCGCAAGCGGAATCTTTTCTGCCTGGCAACAACGCCCGGAGTTGCGATGGAGAGCGGCGGACAACCCAAGGAGCGGTGGTTTTCCAACCACCGAGGCGGGGGAAGAGGTGCTGCTGGCGGCCGGTGCCTTGTGGGCGAGCCCGACCGACCGACGCCCGCGCCAGAGGCGCCTGGCTTCATCCTGTGGCTGGTTCTTCCGTGTTCTCTTGCTTCTCCTTGGCTGGGCACCTCACCCGCGCTATCTAACACCATGCCCTTGCGGCCCCCCCAGACGAAGGCGCTGATATCATTGATGCAGAAATGAAACTCCCGTGAACGCACCCTTCGCTCTGCTTGCCACCGGATGCATCTGCCTGCTCGCCGAACCCACATTCGGCGCCGAGCCCAAAACTCCTCCCACGAAAGGGGAACTACTAAGGCAGAGAATGGAACGGATCATCATTCCGAAGCTGGAGTTCCGCGAGGCCACCTTTCGCGAGGCGTTGGAGTTCCTCAAAAAGAGGTCCGTCGAACTTGACCCGAATTCGCGGCCCATTGGAGGACGCGGTGTGATCGTCCGGCTCCCGCCCGTGGTCCAATCACAAGGCGCTGCTCTCGCAATCCCCACTGAGGCAGCAGCCCCTTCGCCCCCGCCACCGGGAGTCCCTGGGCTCGATACACCAGCCGCTGTGACAGAAACCTCACCTCCCCTGCGACCGGACCCGGACGCCGTGGGGCCACAGGAAGCGCGCATCACGCTTTCCCTGACCAACATCTCCCTCTACGAGGCGCTGCGCTACATCACCAGTCAGGCCGGTCTCAAGCTGCGGATCCTGACGGATGCAATCGAGATCGTCCCCGTCTCGGATCCCGACCCAATGCATACCCGGGAGAAAAAACGGAAGGAGGTTTCACATCTCGTCATCGCGAAGCTGGAACTTCGGGATGTGACTCTCGATGAGGCGATCGAAGTTCTCCATCGCGAATCCCGGCGACTCGACCCCAGGCACCGTGGCGTCAGCATCGTGGTGGATCCCGATCCGCCGATGACCCCGCAGGAAGCGGAAGAAATCCGCAAGATTACGGCCGGGACAGGGCCGTTCACGTTATCGGCCTCCCTCGAGACGGTCCCACTGACCTCGGCCCTCCGGCTCGTCGCGAGCCTGTCCAACCACTCCTATCGGATTCAGGCCGATGGCGTGCACCTCGGGCAAATCTGCACGGTCGATCGGGATTCGGCCACGATGGCGACACGGACATTCCGCATCCCTCCGCACTATGTTCCCTTCGGCCAAAAGCGAGACGCCCGACACCCGGACAAATACATCGCGGAATTGAAGCGGGATTGCGTGGCCTTCTTCGAACGACTCGGCGTGGATTTTCCGGAGGGCACCAGCGCGACCGTCAATACGGACGCCACGCGGCTGACCGTGCATCAATCGGTGGTCTATCTCAATTTCATCAAGGATTTTCTCACCGACGAACCGCCGCCGAAAGTCATCCCCATTCCTGGCCCGAAGGTTCCGAAGGTCACGGAAAACGGCCGGCCCGTCACCACCGAAAATCGGAGGTCCGGCAGCGCCACTGGATTTGTCACGCGGGAGTATCTCATCCCACCGACTCGCGAAATCCCCCCGCTGGTCGGCGAACGGGAGCTTCCGGTCATTCCCACACAACCGGTGAAAGGCCCCACGGCCGTCTACCTGCCGGAGCAGCGCAAATTGGTGGTCCGTCACACCAGGGCGGCGCATGCGCTGATTCGCCAGCAGATCGAAGCCGGCTGGCGGGCCTACTACCTCCATCTGGAGCCCCCGCAGTTTGTGTTGCCTCCGATCCCGGAGCCAATCTCGAAACCGGAGTGAATTACTGATCCCATCTCGCCGCCACAGTCCATGTTCTGGCGTTCCCCATTCTCGTAGTTTGCTGCCTCGCGGTCTGCTCCACGACTGTCTTCCCAGCGACTTCCCCGCCGAAGCAAGCGAAGAGCGAAACCCTCGCGCAACGACTGGATTATATAAGATGCAAAACCGCCGGTCGCCGAGGTCGAGCCTGGCATGTCGATCATGAAGACCGGAAATATTCGTAACCGCCGTAGCGCGGCGACGCGCGGGTTCGGCGAATAAATTCGCCGCTACGTAGACGGCACTCTCGTTCCACGCGGTGACTGCCAGCCATCACGTGGAATCTCATCGTACTTCCTACCCAACGATCTCCGTCCCGACCCCGGTATTCGTGAAGATCTCCAGCAGCAGCGAATGCGGGGTGCGGCCGTCGATGAAGTGGACCTTTTCCACGCCCTTGGAGAGCGCGTGGAGGGCGCTTTCCACCTTGGGAATCATGCCGCCGGAAATGATCTCGTCCTCGCGCAGTTGGTCGATCTCCTCGCGCGTCACCGACGGGATGAGCGAATCCTTGTCCATTGGGTCGCGCATGATGCCAGGGACGTCGCTGAGATAGATAAACTTGGAGGCGCGAAGCTGGCCGGCCACGGTGCCAGCGGCGATGTCGGCATTGATGTTGTAAACGTTCCCGGCGGCGTCACCGGCCAGCGGCGAAATGACGGGGACCATCTCTGCATTCAGCGCCTCTTCGATGACGGAGTTCCGCACTTCGACCACTTCGCCCACGAAGCCGAGATCGATGCGGGTCGCTTTTCCCTCGGTCTGCGGGGGCAATTTTTTGCCGACGAGCACGTCCTTCCCACGGATGCCCACGGCCTTGCCGCCGAAGCCCTGGAGGATCTTGACGATGGCCGGATTGATGACCCCATCGAGCACCTCCTCGACGATGCGAATCGACTGTTCGTCGGTCACGCGCAGCCCATTGACGAAACGAGGCTTCAGCCCGGCATCGCGCATGCGCTGGGTGATGGCCTTGCCACCGCCGTGGATGAGCACGGGATTGATGCCGACCGCCTCCAGGAAGACGACGTCCCGCAGGAAGCGCTCGACGACATTCTCGTCCTCCATGGCGCTCCCGCCATATTTGATGACAAAGAGCTGGCCGCGGAACTTTTGGATGAAAGGCAGCGCCTCGATGAGGGCCTCTGCGCGGATGTTGGGTGGTTGAGCCATTGGGGAAAAGGAGCGGGGACCGGCGGGGCTATTCGCCCATGTTGAGCTTTACGTAGTCCGTGCTCAGATCGGTCGTAAAGACGGTATATTCGGCCTTCCCGAGATGGAGGTCGATCGTGATCGTGAATTTCTTCTGGGCAACGATCTCCTGGAGCTTGGCAAAGGGGGTCTTGCTCGGCACGCCGCATTTCACGGCGATGATGCCGTCGTAGTAAATATCCACGGTTTCCTCGCGCATCTTGGCGGTGGAATAGCCGAGAGCATCCATGATGCGGCCCCAATTCGGATCGCCGCCAAACCACGCGCATTTCGTCAGGGTGGAATTGGCCACCGCCTCCGCGGCCTTGCGCGCGTCGCTCAGGGTCGTCGCCCCGTCGACGTGCACTTCCACGAATTTCGTCACGCCTTCGCCGTCCTCCACGATCATTCGCGCGAGGTTGCGCGTCACGTGATCGAGCGCGCGCTGGAAAACCTTGAAAGCGGCCGTGCCGTGCCGGAGCGCCTTGTTCCCCGCCTGGGCATTGGCCAGCATGATCACGGTGTCGTTGGTGCTCATATCGCCGTCGACGGTGATGCGATTGAACGACTGCTCGACCGAGACGGAGAGCGCGTGCTGAAGCTGTTTCTTATCGATCTTCGCGTCCGTGGTGATGAAGCAGAGCATCGTCGCCATGTTCGGATCGATCATCCCCGCGCCCTTAGCGATGCCGCCCAGCCGGACTGTTTTCCCTTCGATCTCGAACTCGACGGCGATCTCCTTGGGGAAAGTGTCGCTTGTCATGATCGCCTCGGCCGCGCGCCGGCTGCCCTGGCTGTTCGCCGCGGCGGGCAATTCGGCGATGGAGGCTTCCATCTTCTCGATCGGCAACGGCACACCGATGCGGCCGGTGGAACACACCATGACCTGCCGCGACCGCAACCCGAGGGCGGCGGCGGTTGCTTCAGCCATGCGCTTGGCTGTCTCGATCCCCGCCACTCCCGTGCACGCATTGGCATTGCCGGCATTCGCGACGATCGCCCGCGCGTCGCCGGAACGAAGGTGCATCATCGACACGCGGACCGGGGCGGCCTTGACCCGGTTGGTGGTAAATGTCCCCGCGGCCACGGTCTCATGCGGCGAATGGATGAGTGCCATGTCCGGCCGGTTTTTGTTGGCGGTCTTGATGCCGCAATAGACGCTCCCCGCGAGGAAGCCTTGGGCGGCGGTGACTCCGCCGGAGATTTCGGTGTAAGACATGGCTGCTGGGAAACTTTTTCGGAACGCGACGCGAGGTGAGAGAAAAGCGCATTTCGCGCCGCGGGACGAGCCTCTTTCCGAAAAAAATTCCGCCCTTGCCCATTCTCTGGATTCGAGCGCTGATTTGGCCTGATGTCACAGGCTCCGCCTTCTCCCCCGCCATCGGAACGCCCTGGTTCTCCCTTCACCGTGGCGACGTGGGCCGTCCTGTTCGGCGGGTTGCTGGTGACGTTCTACGTTTACCAGTTCGCCGTGGCGCATCGCCAGCCCAGTGATTGGCTGCCCGGCATCGGCGAGGCGCTCGCGGGAATCGCCGCCACGGCGGCGGGCTGCTTCGGCTGCGGACTCGCCGCGCTGCTGCGGCGGGAACGATGCCGGTCGCTGGCGCTGCTGCCGTTTCTGGCCGGTCTGGGGACGATCCTCTATTTTGCGTGGAGCCTAATCACCAAGCGATAGGCACGCCTTCGGTCACGTTGCGCTTGTGCCATCCGGCGAGTGCCCCGTACTCGTCATTCTGATCCCGCATGCGGGAGAGAACCTGTGATCTCTGCCTTTCCTCACCAGCCTCGCGTCAGATGCCGGAAGAGATCGGCTCGCCCGAAAGGCACCTGCCTCCACTGGTCCCGTACACCACCCCCTCGGAGGTTCTTCGTTGCTCAGAATGAAGGGTACGGGGCACGCGGCGGATGGCACAAGCGCACCGTGACTGAACGAATGATCCTGGAATTTTTCCTCTGCGCCCCCCGCCTCAGTTATCCAGGCAATCCCGCACCGCACGCACCAGGACTTCCGGCTTGTAGGGCTTCTCGAGGAAACTGAAACGCTCGTCGAGCGGCGCGGTTTCGGTGGCGAAGTCCGAGCTATAACCGCTGGAGAAGATCACCTTCAGGTCCGACTTGTTCTGCCGCAGCCGGTCCGCGAGGACGTTGCCCTTCAAGCCATTGGGCATGACGATGTCCGTGACCAGCAGGTCCACCTCCGGGCCTTTGTCGGCCCACATATTGATCGCCTCCGGGCCGTCGGCAGCCTCCAGCACGTTGTAGCCGTGGCCGCGCAGGACCTGCGTGATGATTTCACGCACCGCCGGTTCATCTTCCACCACCAGGATCGTCTCGTCCCCGCCGCGCAGCTCGGCATCGTTTGCACCGGGCGAGGGCGCAGACGGGGCCTCATTGACCGGAAGATAGATTTTCACATCCGTGCCCTGGTTGACCTCGCTGGTGACTTCGATCCAGCCGCCCTGTTGCGAGACAATGCCATAAACGGTGGCCAGCCCGAGACCCGTCCCCTTGCCCACTTCCTTTGTCGTGAAGAAGGGTTCGAAAATGTGGCTGAGCGTGTCGGCATCCATCCCGCAGCCGGTGTCGGTCAGGCTCAAGCGGACATAGTGGCCGGGCCGGGCTTGCGAATGGCGGGCGACATGCGCCTTGTCGACCTCGACGGCCTCGGTGCGGATTTGCAAGTCACCGCCTTGCGCCATGGCGTCGCGCGCATTGACTACGAGATTGACGACAACCTGCTCCATGTTGCTTTCGTCGGCGTGAATTTGCGGCAGGTGGGGCGCACAGTCGCAGCGCAAGTCAATATGTTCGCCAATCAGCCGGGCCAGCATGTCCTGGAGATTGGTGACGATGGCATTGAGATCGAGCACGCGAGGTTGGACGATCTGTTTGCGGCTGAAAGTGAGAAGCTGCCGGGTGAGCGCGGCGGCGCGCTCGGCGGCCAGGGCCACCTGGTTCAGCGAATCGGCCACATCCTTGGTGATGTTGTTCGCGTTGAGATGGATGCTGGCATGCCCCTGGATGACCGTGAGCATGTTGTTAAAATCGTGGGCCACGCCGGCCGCGAACTGGCCCACGGCTTCGAGCTTCTGCGAATGGCGCAATTGCTTCTCCAGTTTGCGCTGCTCGCTCACGTCCTGGATGGCGACCAGCGCGACCATCTCGTCTCCGAGTTCGAAAGCTTCGGAGGAGACGACGCAGTCCCGGATTTCGCCCAGGCGGGTGCGCAACTGGCATTCAAAATTACGCACCGACCGCTCTTCGTTGAGCTTGAGACGGAGCAGGAAGGGGGTCTCCGGATCGGGACATAGGCCGATTTCGTTCGGAGTCCGGCTGATGATTTCGAGGCGGCGAAATCCGGTGACCGTCAGGAATGCCTCGTTCACATCGAGATAGCGATCGGTCATGAGTGACTGAATGGCCATCGGGATCGGGCTGGCCTGGAAGGCCTTGGCAAATCGCTCCTCCGAACGGGTCAGTTCCTTCTCGGCCAGCTCACGTTCCTCCATTTCCTGGCGCAGCCGCACATTCGCGGACTGAAGTTCCTGGGTGCGGGCGGCGACGATCCGGTCGAGATCATCGAGATGGATCTGGAGCCGGTTGCTCAGGGTCCACTTGCGGGTGAGCGTGTGCGCAAGTTGCAGCACTTCCACGTTATCGAAGGGCTTCTTGAGAATCACCAGGTTGTCCGTCCGGCCCACCTTGCGAATCATTTCCTCCCACGAGTAGTCGGAGTAGGCCGTGCAAATGACGACCTGCAATTCGGGATACATCTTCCAGATGCGGCTGATCGTTTCGATCCCGTCCCAGCCGGGAGGCATGCGCACATCGACAAACGCCATGGCGTATGGGCGGCCTTCATCCAGGGCATGCTGCACTTTGGCGAGGCCCTCCTGGCCCTGGAACGCGGAATCGATCTCGAATTCGACGTTGGTCAGCGCATTGGGTTCCACACCGAAGAGTTCCGCGGCCTCGCTGTCGAGCGACGCGTCTTCCTGCGAGGGCGCGCCGAGGATCTTCCGCACGTCCTCATGGATCGCCGCGTTGTCGTCAATGATCAGGATGCGCTGGTTGCGATCCGCCGCGGAGGCCGTGCCCAAGTCGTGAGAAACGTGCATTTGAAAAAATCTAGAGCGAGAAGGAAGTGGGCCGTGTTTTTCCGGAAAATGAGTGCTCGGTGGGAAGTTCGAGTATAAAGGTGGCGCCGCAGCCGGGGCCGTCGCTCTGCGCGGCCAGCGAGCCGCCGGTTTCGGTCGCGGCGAGCGCGGCGCTGTGCAGGCCGAAGCCGTGGCCGTCTCTCTTCGTGGTAAAGCCGTGGGCGAAAATCCGGGCGAGATTCTCTTTGGGAATGCCGATGCCGTTGTCCTCCACGGCGATTCTGACCCGGCGGTGGCCATTCACGCCGATGCGAACGCTGATCCGCTTGTCGCGGCGGGAACTCTCGCTCACGGCGTACTTGGCATTGCGGATTACGTTGATGAGGACCTGAAGAACTTTATGTTTGTCCACGCGGACCAACGGCACGTGGTCGAACTCGCGAATGACCTCCACTCCGTGGCGATCAAAAGCCGCGCCGTTCATTTCCAGCGCGTCCTCGACGAGATCCTTCGCCGCCAGACTCTCGATGACCCCGGAAACCTTCGCATAGTCCTGCTGCACGGCGACGATTTCCTTGATGTGGGCGACGTTCTTCGTCAACCCTTCGAGTTCGCGCAGCAATTCCGCCTGCTCCACGCCCAGGCGCTCGGCGAGCGACGCAATGAACGCGGGCAGCTTCTGGCCCTTGGGGTCGCTGGTCAGGAAGGCGCCGAGATCGCCGGCATGCTCCCGAAGCAATCCCGAGACATTCGCCAGGTGCGTGATTCGCGATTTGCTCAGCCGGTCCACAATGAGCATCGCGGAAACGTTCACGCTATTGAGCACGTTGCCGACATTGTGCAGCACCCCGGTCGCCACTTCGGCCATGCCTGCCTGACGCGAGGTTTCGACGAGTTGATTGTGGAGTTTTTCCAGTTCTGCCTCGCTGCGTTTCCGCTCGGTAATGTCCTCGACCGTGCCCTCGTAATAGCGCAGGGCGCCCGTCGCGTCATACACGCCCCGCGCATGCTCCGAGATCCAGATGATGCTCCCATCCTTGCGATAGACCTCGGATTCGAAGTCGCGCAGCGTGCCGTACTGCGCGATGCGCCGCTGAAATTCGGCGCGCCGGTCCGGATCGACGTAAAGCCTCGACCCGATGTCGGTCACGCAGGCCTGAAGTTCCTCCACCGAGGCAAAGCCGTACATCCGCGCCAGGGTCGGATTGGCCACCAGATAGTGTCCATCCGCCGTCGTCTGAAAAATGCCTTCCACCGAGTTTTCGAAGATGCCGCGGTATTTTTCCTCCGCGGTGCGCAAAGCGAGTTCCACCCGCTCGCGCTCGGAAATCTCCGCCTGCAACGTGTCGTTGGCCGTGCGCAAGGCCGCCGCCTGTTTGCGCAGCGGGCCGCTGATGCTGCGGGTGATGAAGGTGACGAATCCGCACGCCGCGATCGCCGCGAACGCGGCCACGATGAGACTGCGGGCGCGCCGGTGCTGGTAGGACTCGATTCTGATTTGCAGCAGGGTATCCATCTCCTGCTCGGCCACGCGCCAGAGCCTGAAACTTGCAGTCCGGGCCAGATTTCCCCTGGCCACATACTCCGCCGGCGCCACTTCGCTCTTGTCTTCATGGACGATGCGTTCGGTCAAATTGATGAACTCATCGGCACTCTTTCGATATTCCTCAAGCGCTCCCGGGAGCCGGGCCTGCAGGCTCGGGCTGATTCCGTAAAAGTTTGCGTCTTCGTTGAGCGCCGTTTGCAGGCTGCCGATGATGCGATCGAAATCCGCTTCCTTGAGCAGCGTGGCGGAGATCGCCAACTGCTGCCGTCCCGCCGCCGTGATGGTCGGTTCCTGAAGTGCTTTCTCCCCAAAGGCGATGACGTTGGCGAGCCGATCCTGGGTCTGCGGCAGCGCCAGCAGCGTGGCGTCCATGATGTAGTAGCTGTCCAGATCGGGATCGAGGATGAGGTTGGAAAGATCGCCCGCGTGCGTGATCATCATGCGCACATCCACGACCAAATGCTGGTGTTGACCGACCACGGTCTTCGGCTCGGTTTTCCACGACTTCTTGAGCGCGTCCCATTCCCCGCGGACGGTCTTGGGGCGGTAGTGCTCGCGCTTGCGCTTGGCCAGGCCTTCATCGGTGAATTGGAGGTCCACGCCGATCTGCGCGTCCACCGCTTCGAGGGCATCGAAGGCCTTGTCGATCTGCGCCTCTTTCTGCGCGAGCTGCTCCTCGGTGGCGGTGCCACCCGCGAGGACCTGCTCGGCCAGCGAGAGATGTTGCGGGATGGCTTCGAGCAGTTCCTCCAGGGGCCGCTGGTACCGGTTTCCCTTTTGCTCCTGCCGGGCGAACTCAATGTTCGCATTGATGCCCGTGATGAAGAAATACAGCATCAGCGAATCGGGCATCACGAAGAAGATGCTGATCAGCATCAACTTCTGCGAAACCTTCAGGTTGTGAAACCACTGCTTCATCGGATGGAAAACGCGCGCAACGAGGCACGCGGGCAAGCGGAAGCGAGGCGGGTCTGATGACCCGGGTGTAAGAACATGGGCATACTGCCCGGGGAAGCATGCATTGTACCGGATACGTGTTCCAGTAGTAGAATTGATAGATAGACGAACCGATGCACAACGGGGACAGGCAGTTCCGACCGCTCCAAAAATGAGACTTCCTCCATAAATACACGCGGTGAATGCGGTTAATGCGGAAACTGCATGTGGGGAAAAATGCGAGGGGAAGTGCTCTCAGTGCTCTTGGAGGCGAATTTCCCCAAACTATCTCCGGACCTCTCCTCGCGGGAGGTTTGGGGAAATGTGAGGTGTGAGAGCACTCAGAGCACTGAGTGGAAACTGCGTGCGCGGGAAATTACAGAGGAAAAGTGCTCTCAGTGCTCTCAGTGGGCAAAATTCCTCTAACTAACCCCATGTCTCTTCTCGTGAGGAGGTTGGGGGAAAAACGAGAATAAGAGCACTGAGAGCACTGGCGGGTATCGCCGCACTGCACCCGCGGAGGTTTCCGAGGGGTAGCGCGCGCGGTTTTGCTTGCCACGTCCAACAAATGGTGAGCAAGGGGGCGGGCAAACGCGCGGGTGAAGCTGTTGCGTGATCCGCGGATTTTGAGCAAATTCGCTTCCAGCCCCATTCTTCCATGAACCTCCCAGAAACCCTCGGCTCCGCGGCCAGCAAGGCCACCATTCCCACGGTCAATGTCGCCGGCCAGCGCGAGGCGGCCCAGGAGCGCAAGTCGCGCTATTCATTCCGATTTCCTCGCGACACCCGTCCGCTGGGCG
>Ga0105237_10000478_pt1 | contig 56847 bp, 36 predicted proteins | sample KBSC24metaG_FD_81520 | JGI IMG/M metagenome (GOLD analysis project Ga0105237, IMG submission 81520) | Corn rhizosphere microbial communities from Kellogg Biological Station, Michigan, USA - KBS C2-4 metaG | ecosystem: Host-associated > Plants > Roots > Rhizosphere > Soil | place: Michigan, USA... | reverse complement strand
GTCGCTACGTGCCCGCCGCCGTTCTGAGTATCAGTATCGACGGATTCGTCAAAAGTGATGATCAGCAGTCCGCCTTGTCTGAACGACGCACTCGCGATCAGCGGATCGATATTCGTCTTCAGGAAGTTATCGGCGGCCACGAGTTTGTCCGCGTTCGTGCAACTCGGAATAGCCGCGGGACAATCGTGCGCGTTGTTCTGCTGGTCGGGAATGATGAATGAGTAATTCGGCAGTTGATTGTTTGCCAAATCCTGCGTGTATTGGCCCAACCCGACGATGTTGTTCGCCTGTGCCTGGCTCCCGAGCACGTCAGACAAGTACGAGAATGGATTGTGGCGTTTCACGTACGGATACGAATCCCCGCCTGTCCACCCGGTCGATGGTATGCTCTGCGCATACGCTTTCCAGGACTTGCCGGCAGCGTTGAGCTGGCGAACGATGTTGTCGGCGCTGACCGTGCCAGTGAAGTTACTGTCGTTGGTTATGTTCTGTCCGGTCGTCAACCAGAAATAATCACCGATTGACGGATGCGTGTTGCCGAAGTAGTTGATGGCGAGCCCGTAACGATTCGCCAGCGTGTTCAAGTAAGGCATCGACGAGCCGCCGGTGACGCTACTGAAACTCTGGTTCTCGAGCGCCACGATGAAGACGTGATCGAACAAAGGCATCGCAGCTTGCGGCGCCGAATATGTGAAACCGCCCACCTTCGTCCCGCTCTGCGCGTCTGTATTTGTCACAACGACGTCGACCGCGCCGGCGGCGTGAGCCGGTGTCAGCGCGGTGATCGTCGTACTGTTAACTACTGACACGCTGGATGCGAAAGAGCCTCCGAGCGAAACAGTCGCATTCGCTTTGAAACCCGTGCCCGAGATCGTTATCGACGTTCCACCGACAGTCGATCCGGAGTTTGGCGTGACCATGTTGACCACAGGCGCTGGTGCCGGAGTTGGTGTTGGTGTCGGCGTTGGTGTCGGCGTCGGGGTTGGTGTTGGCGTCGGCGAACCACCGTCTGACTTCTGTAAGATCGTGTTGTCGTTCTTGAGTGGTCCCGGAGCCGAGTTCAGAAACGTCTGCGGCGACAGCACGATCTGATCGATCGAGAGTCCATCTTCTCTGACCTGAATTCGAAGCGTGTGTGTGCCGGTGTTCTGGAAGCGGATCAATGGACCAAGCACACCGACGCCCCAGCCATTGTCCTGCCAGCCCCAGCCTGATACACCGCAGCCGGAGCAGTCTTCGAGGTTGTATTCCGTCGCGGCCGTAGTGCCGATGCGGAAGACAGGACTACCACTGCTGTTCACGCTGTCAGAGAATTGGATAAACACCGAATCGTTACCCCAAAAGTCGCTCTGAGCTTTGCCGCGCATCCACAAGCGATAATCGACGCCAGCGGTCGCGTTGAACGTCATCTCGAAATAGTCTGTCGGGTTTGCGAGAGCGACAGTGCGCTTAGGCGCGCCCGCGTCCGGGTTGGAGATCCGGCTACCACCCGCAGCAGAACCGTCAGCCACGGGAGACCACGCACCGGCTCTCACAGGCGCTTCAGCGGCCCAAAGCACGATCTCACCCGCGGCAGGCTGCTGCGGTGTCGGCGTGGGTGTCGGCGTTGGTGTGGCCGTTGGTGTTGGCGTCGGAGTCGGAGTTGGAGTCGGGGTTGGCGTTGGAGTTGGTGTCGGAGTCGGTGTGGGCGCACCACCTGCCGTAGTGAAACTCCAGGTTTGCCCACTCGCCGAAATATTCGCCATCGTCTTTCCGACGATGCGCCAGAAATACGTCGTGCCGGGATTCAACGTGATCGGGATCGTTATCGATTCCGTAACACCGTCGTCGACCGATCCGGTATTGAGCCGTGGTTGCCCTGGTCCGGCGCCACTCTGATCCGTGCTGGCGTCAGCAATAAGCAACGGCGGATTTGATGACGTGCCTAAATAGATGTCGTACTTATGCGCCCAGCGTCCGCCTTCCCAACGAAGCGTGAGCGTCGTCGGCTGGCCCGTCGCACCGTTGGTCGGAGCTGAGTAGACGGGCTCGTCCGGACCAAGCGGCACAAACGGCTGGTTCTCGGTCGTCGAGTTCCACTTGCGCTCGAATTGATCGACGAACCACGTAAAGAAGTAGGGCTTCGTAGTGAAGTAGTTGTGCTCTTGCTGCGAGTTGGACGACGGTCCAGTCCAGTTGGAAGAACCGAAAATCGTCATGCCTTTGCCGTATAAAACCAGCGATTTCTGGTGGTTCAGTCCCAGGTGCTTGCGCATCTTGATCTGCACGCCCGCCATGTAAAGCCGGTCGACGTTCCAGGAGTCCCACTGGCGCGCTGGATTGCGGTACTCATCAGGTTCATGAATGAGACGCACAGGTACGCCGCGATTGACGGCATCGATCGTCGTATCCGTGTACCGCTGATTCGTGATGCGATACATGATGATGTCGATCTTCTGCGTCTCCGCGTTCATGTTCGCTTGCGTCCAGTTGTAATAATCCTGGCTGTCGTCAGCGCTGGGCGGATAGTTCAGCTCAGGATTGATCGCAAACGTTGGGTACTTGCGCGTGAGCGGACTCGTGATGTTTCCGTAATCCAAATAATTGGTTGTGTCAGTCCAAAGATCGTCGTACTTCGTCTTGAAGCTGTTGATCAGAGACTGATCGCTCGTGAAGTAGATTGCTTCGTCGATGTAGTTGGCATTCGGTGTTGTCGGAACGAAGAAGCTTGCGCCGTAGTTGGCGCCGCTAAACTCGAGCTGGTTCTGGCCGACGAAAAGCATCATCTTCCAGTGGAGGATGCCGCCGCCGCTTTTGTACCGCATGGGGATACCCGCGGCTTTCAATTGGTTCAGTATCTGTTCGTTACCTGCGTAAGTGGGATTCGCGCGAGGGTCGACGAGAATCCTGACCGGGACTCCTGCCTGCCATCGAGCCACGATCTTGTTCGCGAGCGACGTGTCCTGCATAAACCAGAACGCGACGTCGATACCGACGGTCTCATGATCGATCAGACTCCAGAGTGGCGAACGACAATCTTCATACGCTGTGTCGCAGAGACGGTCCTGGGCCTGGGCACAAACAGTGAAGAGTGGAACGAGAATGATTGCTAATGCAACGCCAATGATTGTTTTGCGCATAAAAAGAGAACAACTGCCCTGTAGGTTCGTGGTGCTGATGCCGAAACGCTGTCGAGGAACGCAGGCATAAAAACTAAATCCAAAGACGGAATCGATCTTTACAGCAATATGGATCGCTACTCATGAAGTAACGCGAAAAACGCGACGCAAATTAGGCACTTATGGCTCAATAGTCGTAATCGGAGCTTTTTCCCGAAATGTCTGTCGGACAAAGTTCTAGACCCGAACAAAGCCAAAAGCTAAACTTCGCGCCCGGGAGAGTTGAGCGTTTCTTCAACACGCAGCCATCGTAGTGCGGCTACTGCGATGCAAAGCGTAGGCCGTGAGTTGATTGCGAGCTTTCGGGATTTGCAAGCGAGATCATCTGAGTTCTAGACTTAGGGTCTGGATTGTGGACATTTTCAAAACTGTTCACAAGAGGCACAAACGAACAGAGTGAGATGAGGTTTTCCGTAATCATTGCCACTTACAATCGCGCCGAGGAGCTGGTCAAGACCCTCGAGAGTCTGAAGAAACTCGAGTCGACCAAGCCCTGGGAAGTGATCATTGTCGACAATAATTCCGCCGACAACACGCGCGACGTAGTCTTGAAAGCCGTCGACGCCTTCCCCGTCCCTTTGCATTATCTTTTGGAAAAGGAGCAGGGACGTTCTGCGGCGCTGAACGCCGGCATTCGAGCGGCGAAAGGCGAGATCCTGGCGATTACGGACGACGACGTTCGCGTCGACCCGCTTTGGTTGCGCAATGCGGAGCAGGCGCTCGAGCGTTTGGAATGTGATTACGTCGGCGGCAAGGCACTTCCGATCTGGAGTGGAAAAATCCCGAACTGGATGCCGAATCGTGGCGGCAAGCACTGGGGCGTGATCGCACTGCTCGATTATGGTCCGGAGCCGGTTGAATTCGGCGAACGTGTGCCGCTGGGCGTGAACATGGTTTTTCGGCGCGAGTGTTTCGAACGCGCGGGCCTTTGGGACAACAGCATCGGACGAAAAGCCGGAACTTTGTTGGGACAGGAAGTGCGCGAGTGGGCGCAGCGCGCTCGTGCTGCCGGGTTGCGCGGTTTTTACTCGCCTGACCTGGTTGTGCATCACGTAATTCCGGAAGATCGTTTGACTAAGAAGTATTTTAGAAGATGGTTTTACTGGCACGGCATCAGCCGCGCCATTCTTTATCAGAACAACCGTCTGGACATGGAGTCGCCGGAACGCACAGCGCTCGACTTTGCGAAAGTTCCTCACATCGCCGGCGTGCCGAGGTATCTGTTTCGGACGTGCATTCATAAGTTCTTTTCGATCTGGCGTGCGCTGGCGCGGCGCGATGCGATTGCACGATTTGAGGATGAACTGTGGATCTGGTTTTTCGCGGGCATCCTGCGGCAGCGTTGGAAAGACCGGCAGCTGAATTAGTGGGGCTAAATAATCATTGTTGGATGAGGTCAGTACCGTAACGCGGTAGCGTCGGGTCAGCCTCGAGCATCAGGGGTCGACCCGACGCTACCGCGTTACGGTACTGACCTCGTCCAAGTGCGACCCGAACTTTCGTTTGAGATCCTGTTTTGTCAACGACCAGCCAGTCTAAATTAATCTTCCAAAACGTTACGGTGAACTACGTCGTCACCGGCACCGAGCTTCTCATCGGTGTTTTCATGCTGCCATTCAACGTGGCCCATCTCGGCCAGGCTGCGTATGGACTCTGGGTTCTCGTCGCCTCCGTTACTGTTTACTTTTCAATGTTTGACCTCGGTTACGGCGTGGCGCTGGTGCGGTTTGCGGCCAGGTATCGCGCAAAAGGCGACAAGAAGGGGCTGAATGAAATCATCAGCACGATGTTTGTTGTGTTCAGTGCCGTTGGATTGGTCGCTTTCACGATCGCACTCCTGATCTCTCTGAATCTCGAGAAGTTTTTTCCGTTAACTCCGGATCAGGCAAAGACCGGCCGAATCGTTCTTCTCTTCATCAGCTCTTACGTTGCTCTGCAATTTCCAGCCAGCGTTTTCGGCGGGATCGTCAACGGCTTTCAGCGCACATATCTGAACGGCGCGGTCGCGTTTGTGACCGCGCTCGTCGTCGCCGGGGTCAACGTGATCGTTTTGCTTTCCGGATACGGCCTCGCCGAGCTGGTCGCAGCCACGACCGCGGTCCGCATCCTGAGTATCTTTGCGTACGCACTCAACGCCTACCGCGTCTTCCCGGACTTGCGTATCCGGCCAGGTTATTTCAAACGCGAACGGCTCCGCGAGGTCACCGGCTTTAGCGTCTTCATTCTCATCATCGACATTGCGAATAAACTGAACTACTCCACTGATGCGATCGTTGTCGGAGCGTTCCTCGGAACAAGCGCCGTAGCAATCTGGGCCGTCGCGCAACGCGTGATCGAGATCGTCCAGCGGATCAGCGATCAGCTCAACGCCGTTCTTTTTCCGGTGGTCGTTGACAATGCGACCGTTCAGCGGGTTGACCGGCTTCAGGAAATACTCGTCCAGGGCCAGCGTTTGTCGCTGGCGATGGTGGTCCCAATGGCAACTGTGCTGGGCCTGACGGCAAGGCCCCTGGTGATGGTTTGGGTGGGACCGCAGTTCTCTGCGAGCGTCAACATCATCTATATTCTGAGTGTCGTCGTCGCGCTGCGAGTCGGAAACGCCACGTCAGCCGTGATCTTGAAAGGTTCAGACCTGCATAAGTTTCTGGCGGTCTCGAATTTGAGTATGGCCGTGGGTAACCTGGTGTTGAGTGTGATTCTCGTACACTTCTACGGCTTGATCGGCGTCGCGATTGGGACGTTGATTCCAATGATCGTGATTTCGATGTTTGTCGTGTTTCCGGCGGCGTGCAGACGGGTTAAGCTACCAGTTTGGACCGTTGCGCGGCGAAGTGTTTGGCCCGCCACGTGGCCGGCGGTTGTTATGGCGGGCTTTGTTGTCCTGACCCGAGGGCGGATTCAGGGCTCCTGGTCGCTGCTGGTCCTTCAGTCGCTGGTGGCAGCGGCCATCTATGTGGCATTGTTTTTATCGTTTGCAATTAACCGGACAGAGCGGCAATGGTACTTTAACAAAGTGATGGAGATTCTCAGGCGGAGCTCGGTTAAAAGCGCTCCAACCGAGCTCAGCATACGTACATGAAAGCGATAATATTAGCTGCGGGAAAAGGAACACGCCTCGACGGGGCCGCCGTCAAACCAAAATGTCTCGTCGAAATCGGCGGTTCGACTCTGCTGGAACGGCAGATCGAAACGCTGCGAGATGCAAACATCAGGCAGATCGTCGTCGTCGTCGGCTTTGGCGCTGAAAGCATTCGCGCAGCGTGCGATAGTGAAATCAGCTTCGTCGAAAACACACGTTTCGCGACGACGAGCAGCATGTATTCGCTGTGGCTGGCAAGAGAGCACCTACTCGACGGTTTTGTAGTTTTGAACTCCGACGTCCTGTTTCATCCCGAGTTATTGGGTGATCTGCTCGATTCGTCATATCCCGATGCGTTGCTGCTCTCAAAGACGGAGGACCAGAGTGGTCCACTCGGAGACGAGGAGATGAAAGTCAAACTCCACGGCGATCTGGTGGTCGACATCTCGAAGCAGATGGATCCTCTCGACTCCGATGGTGAAAATGTCGGGATCGTTAAGTTCAGCGCGGCTGGAGCGAAGGTGCTGGTCGGTTACATGAACGAATTAATCGCAGCAGGACGGGTGAAGGAATGGGCGCCGCGCGCGTTTCTCGAGTTTGCGCGCCATCAACCGCTACATGCATTGAGCACAAGGGGACTCCCATGGATTGAGATCGATTTTCCCGAAGATTATCAACGCGCCGTGACAGAGGTTTACCCGCAAATAGAATCGCTGATTGGCTGGAATTCCAGCTTCAATCCATCCTCGAGTCCTGCCGCGATATCCTTCGATGAGTCTTAAGCGCGTTATCCGTGCGGCACGCGGAATAGACAAACAGTGGCAGCGCTGGCGTTCGCCGAATCGACGGCGTTTGCTGGTTAACGCCCGGACCGCCATGAATTACGCAACCATGGCGCCCATCGTCGAGCGCATGCAACGTGACCGGCGATTGGAGTTTTACTTTACTGCGAGCGAGAACCCGACGTTGACGCAATCGATTTACGCAGACGCTGTTCAGCCTTTCAAACTGGTGACGCCGTTACAGGCGTCGAAGATCCACTTTGATGTTTATCTCGCGGCTGATTTCCTGTGGATGAACCTGCCTCGCGGGGCGCGCCGCGTACAGACTTTTCACGGCGTAGCAGGTAAATATCGAACGGTTTACGATGCGCCGACGCAGTCGGTGCGCGAGTGGGATCGGTTGTTTTTTATCAATGAGCTGCGGCTGCGTCACTTCATTGGGTGTGGCGCGATCGACGAAGGCAGCGAGGCCGCGGTTTTGATCGGCATGCCGAAGCTCGATTGTCTCGTCGATGGATCTTTGAAGAGAGACGAACTCCTGCTCTCGATGGGCGTGGATCCGTTGCGTAGGACCGTGCTGTACGCGCCGACGTGGTCGCCGCATTCTTCTGTTGTTTCAATGGGAGAGGAGTTGGTGAAAAGGCTCGGCGAGGCTGGTTATGCAGTGATAGTAAAACTTCACGACCGCTCGCGCGATCTGGAGTATGTAAACTCAGGAGGCGTCGATTGGGGTGCGCGGCTCGAACCGTTGTTGCAGCAGTTTGATGGTGTGCTGGCAAGCGGACACAATTCTTCGCAGTATCTGCCTGCGGCAGACATTATGATCACGGATCACAGCTCCGTGGGATTTGAGTACCTGTTGTTGGATAGGCCGCTGATTCGAATACATGTGCCGGAGTTGATTGAGAATACAGACATCGAGCCGAGTTACGTGGAGTTGCTGGCGCGTGCGTCGACGAGTGTGAAGAATGTGGATGAAGTGATCGCGGCGGTCGAGCGCGCGTTTGTCGATCCGGATACGAATTCGGCCCAGCGGATGGCGATCGCAAACCAGATGTTCTACAAACCCGGCACCGCCACCGATCGCGCGGTGAAGGAAATCTACGAACTGCTGGAACTCGATGAGCACGTTTAAGACTCTTCTTTGCGTCTTTGCGCCTTTGCGCGGGAATTTCCTCGCAAAGCCGCAAAGGCGCAAAGAAAGATCGAAATTACCGTGAATTTGCGACGGCTTAAAGATGCGACGATTGATGAGTTGCGCGTACGCGCGGCTCAGAGGCTGGCCGCGTTTAGCGAGCGGCGTGGATGGTCCACGCTCGCGAAATTGCCGACGGACGCGGAATTCGCCTCGCTGTTCACAGCACCGATCCCCAATCTGCTCGAGCACTTCCGCTCGCGATCCGAACCGAAATTCTTCTCGAGCTTCAAGTCACCAATAGAAACAGTCGCTGCCTTTCGTTCACGTTGGCCCAACGTCGCTCAACGTCTCATCGAAAAAGCCGACCGCATTTGCGAAGGCAACTTCGATCTCCTCGGATGCACGAACCTCAGCTTCGGCGATCCGATCGACTGGCACTTCGAACCCTGCACAGGCAAACGCAGCCCACTCGTACACTGGAGCAAGCTCGACTACCTGAACGCCGACGTCGCAGGCGACAAACGAATCGTTTGGGAGTTGAATCGACACCAGTACTTCTTAACACTGGGCCAGGCTTACTGGTTGACCGGCGATGAGCGGTACGCGCGAGTGTTTACCGAGCACTTCGACTCGTGGATGGATGCAAATCCGCCGAAAATCGGTGTTAACTGGACCAGCAGCCTCGAAGTTGCTTTCCGATCGATGGCGTGGCTCTGGGCATTCCACTTCTTCAAGTCGTCGCCCTCGTTAGCGACAGAAACCTTCACGAACGTGTGTAAGTTCCTGTACCTCAACGCGCGCCATCTCGAGTCGTACCTGTCGACGTACTTCAGTCCGAACACACACCTGACCGGCGAAGCGCTCGGACTCTTCTTCATCGGGACAATGTTCCCGGAGTTTGAAGAAGCAAAACGCTGGCAGGACCTTGGCCGTCGCATTTTGATCGAGCAGCTTCCAGTGCAAGTCAAGCCGGATGGCGTCTACTTCGAACAGACAGTCTACTACCATCGCTACACCACCGACTTTTACATTCACTTCCTGCTGCTATCGCGAGCAAACCATTTAACACTTCCGCCGCAGGTTGAAAATTGGCTTGTACTCATGCTGGACCACCTGATGTACATCACGCGTCCTGACGGCACGACTCCGTTTTTGGGAGACGACGATGGTGGGCGCCTCGCGAAGCTCGAGGTTCGCCCGGCGAATGACTTTCGCGGCACGTTAGGCGTTGCGTCGGTGTTGTTCTCGCGCGGCGACTACAAGTTTGTTGCCGGCGATGCTGCCGAAGAGTTGTTGTGGTTGCTGGGTGTCGAGGGATTACGCCAGTTCGACAACACTAAGCCGCAAGAGCCCAAAGAACTCTCGCGGGCGTTTCGTCATGGCGGCTATTTCGTCATGCGCGACGGATGGAAGCGCGACTCGAACTATCTGATTTTCGACTGTGGACCACACGGTATCCTTAATTGCGGCCATGCTCATTCGGACGCGTTGTCGTTCGCGCTGGCGGCGAAGGGTGAAACCATCCTGATCGATCCGGGAACGTGCACGTACACAGGTTCGAAGGAGTTGCGCAACTGGTTTCGCAGTTCTCAGGCACATAACACTGTGACCGTCGACGGTGAGTCGTCTTCCGTGCCGAATGGCACCTTCACCTGGAAGTCGATCGCACGTTGTGCAGCCGTGAGCTGGATCAGCCGTAAGCGGTTTGACTTTGTTTCCGGTGAACACGACGGTTTTATGCGGTTGGACGATCCGGTGACTACCAACCGAAGCATCTTGTTTCTGAAACAGGACTACTGGATCGTCCGTGACCGTCTTACGTCGACGGGCGATCATCAAGCGGATGTTCGATTCCACCTCGCGCCGGCGGCGAGCCCGGTCGTCGAAGGCAATGTCGTGCGCGATCCGAGCACTGGTTTCAGCATTCATTCGTTTGGCCGGAATTGGGTCAGGGGGAATTGGGTCAGGGAAGACAGTTGGTTCTCGCAGTCTTATGGTCAAAAACAACAGGCCGACGCGTATGTTTTCCGCGTCAATTTCACAGGCGAAGCGGAAATCATTAGCTTCTTGATGCCCTCAAGCGGCGACTGGCAGATTACGCCCATCAAGGCGCGGGAAGGCGCGGCCTTTATAATCGATGGGGCAAACGGTCAGGATCTTGTTATCATTCGTGGGGAAGAGTGGGAGTGGCTCCGCCTGTCACACGAGCCGATTCGAAAAGTGAGGGAAGTCGTCGTTCTGCCCCGGCAAGGTGAAGCTTCGTATCTGAAGTTTTAGCCCGGAAAAGATATGTGCGGGATCAACGGTATAGCGTTCTCGAGTAAGTCAGGTCGAATGGTTTCGCGCCCCGTCCTGGAAGCGATGCGCGACGTCATCACGCACCGCGGACCCGACGACGATGGAATCTTCATCGACGGAAACGTTGGTCTCGGTCATCGCCGTTTGAGCATCGTCGACGTCGCCGCCGGTCATCAACCGATGACCAACGAAGATCACTCTCTCCATATCACTTACAACGGCGAGATTTACAACCACGCTGACTATCGCGAATCGCTGGAAGAGCGCGGACACGTCTACCGCACGCACTGCGATACTGAAACGATCCTGCACCTTTACGAGGAATACGGCGCGGCGTGTGTCGACTACTTGCGCGGCATGTTTGCGTTTGCGATCTGGGACCAGCGCAAGCAAGAGCTCTTCATCGCGCGCGATCGTCTGGGTATCAAGCCGCTGTACTACGTTCACACATCTGATGGCTCGCTCTACTTCGGTTCCGAAATCAAGACGCTCTTCGAAGCCGCCGCTCTGAAACCGGAGCTGAATTACGCGGCGCTGCCTGACTATCTCGCCAATCACGCGCCATCAGGCGAAACCACTCTCTTCCAGAATGTGAAACGTCTGTTGCCGGGCCATACGCTTCTTTGGCGCGACGGCCGCGTGATTATCAAGCGTTACTGGGACGTGAGTTTCGTTAAAACGAGCGACGAGGAATATAGCGAAAACAATTACATAGAACAGTGGACGGAGTTGTTTCGCGAGTCGGTCAAGCTGCGTTTGATGGCGGACGTGCCTCTCGGAATGTTTCTGTCGGGTGGTATCGATTCGTCTGCGATTGCGGCTGTGATGAGCGGCCTGGTTGACGAGCCGATCAAGACGTTCTCAGTTGCATTCCGCGAGCGCGAAGCGAACGAGCTGAAATATGCGCGTCTGGTTGCGCAGACGTTCAAGACGGACCATCACGAGGTGGTTCTCAGTCCCGAAGATTTCTTTGCCGCACTGCCGAAACTCGTCTGGCATGAAGACGAGCCGCTCGCGCATCCGTCGAGCGTCGCGCTTTATTTTGTTTCACGTCTAGCGTCGGAGCATGTGAAGGTTGTTTTGACGGGTGAAGGAAGTGACGAGCTGTTAGCGGGTTATGCGCGTTACCGGAAAACGCTGCTGAACTTGTCGTGGGGACACCGCTATCACCAGGTCACGCCCGAGATTATCAAGAATGAAGTTCGCAAACAGTTGACGGCGCTGCCAAACTCATCGCGAGTCAAACAAAAGCTGCTGCGCACGTTTTTAACTTTGACGCCGGACATCGAGAGTCTCTACTTCGACAACTTCGCCGTGTTTTCTCGCCCGACGCTGCCGCAGTTGCTGACGCCGGAAGCTCGCGAACAGATCGGTTCGCTGGATCCGTACGAGACGGTCCACAAGCTTCTGGACCAAACCGACGCGAAATCCGTGCTGGACCGTTTGCTGTATTCGGATATCAAGACTTACCTCCACGAACTGCTGATGAAACAGGACCAGATGAGCATGGCTACGTCGATCGAGAGTCGTGTGCCTTTTCTGGATCACAAGCTGGTGGAGTTCACGGCGAGCTTGCCTGAGCGATTGAAGTTACGAGGCTGGACCACGAAATATATTCTGCGGAAGAGCATGAAGCATGTGCTTCCGGAAGCGATCCTGTCGCGGTCGAAGATGGGCTTTCCTGTTCCGATCGGAGCGTGGCTGCGAGGCGCGCACGCCGCGGTGGTGGACGAGTACATCCTTGGCGACCGTGCGATGAGTCGCGGGATCTTCAACGCGGATTTCGTTCGCACACTCGTGAAGCGACATCAGGCGGGCGGAGAGAATCACTCTGAACGTCTTTGGGCGCTCATCAACTTTGAAATATGGCTGCGGCAATTCTTTGACGGCGAGAAACCATTCGAATCGAAGTGCCTGGAACCCGAACTTGTCCACGCCACTTGAAACTTTGTGCAACCTCTGTGGACATTAAACAGAGCCACAGAGAACACAGAATGCACACAAAATCCAACCAACATAGAGTTTTCTGAGTGGACATAGTTTGGCTCAAAACAGAATTGCTGCATCCGGTCGACAAGGGCGGGAAGATTCGCAGTTACAACATGCTCAAGGCGTTGAAGCGTAACTGCCACGTCACCTACCTGACACTCGACGATGGAACTGCCGGCCCCGAAGCGCGCGAGCTTGCGAGCGAGTACTGCCACGAACTCGTTTGCATTCCCCACCGGCGGCGCGAAAAGTTCACCACTGGTTTTTACGTCGAGCTAATGCTCAACCTGACTTCAGAGTTGCCGTACGCAATCAAGAAATATGAGTCGGCGGCAATGCGGGATGAAGTCGCAAAACGAGTCGCAGAGCGTAGTTTCGATGTGCTCGTTTGTGATTTCCTCGCGCCGGCTGTGAACGTTCCGCTGAATCTCGATTGTGCGTCAGTTCTGTTTCAGCACAACGTCGAAGCGATGATCTGGAAGCGTCACCACGAGGTCCAGACGAATGCCGCGAAGAAGGCGTACCTGTTTCGCCAGTGGCAGAAGATGCTGACCTTCGAGGCGAAGATGTGCCCGCAGTTTGATTGCGTCGTTGCCGTGTCGCGCGAAGACAAGAAACAGATGCAGGAAGAGTACGACGTCAAAAATATCTACGACGTGCCGACAGGCGTGGATACGGATTTCTTTCGGCCGAGCGGCCAGAGGCAGACCCGACCGCACAATCTCGTGTTCACCGGCTCGATGGACTGGCTGCCAAACGAAGACGCAATACGTTACTTCACGGAACAGATCATGCCGCGAATCAAGCCCTCGATTCCCGATGCCACGCTAACAGTTGTTGGCCGCGATCCGTACCCGGGTCTCGTGGAGTTGAGCAAACGCGATGCGTCGATCGTCGTGACAGGCCGTGTCGACGACGTTCGCCCGTATATGGAAGAAGCGGCGGTGTATATCGTGCCGCTGCGAATCGGAGGCGGCACGCGACTCAAAATCTTTGAAGCAATGGCTATGGAAAAACCGATTGTTTCGACCTCTATTGGTGCTGAGGGTTTGCCCGTCAGCGACGGAGAAGACATTCTCCTCGCCGACACGCCGGAATCGTTTGCTGGCGCCGTAATCAGGCTGTTCCAGCAGGAAGATTTAGCGACCGAGATTGGACGACGAGCGGCGGCGAAGGTCAGGGAACAGTTCGGGTGGGACACCGTGGCAGAGAGCTTTGCGTCCATTTGCGAACGCACGATCGCGATGAAGCCGCAACCACGGATCCACGCGGATAACAATGCAAAGATTTTAACGGATAAGCGGGAGAGGATATTACAGTGAGATTGAGCGTTTTTGGATTGGGCTACGTCGGTTGCGTTTCTGCGGCATGTTTTGCCGACGACGGAAATGACGTCGTCGGTGTCGACGTAAATCCAACCAAAGTGGAAATCATCAACTCCGGCAAGACGCCGATCATCGAGGAAGGCATCAACGAGCTGATCGGCACGGTCGTCGCCGCCGGTCGTCTCGTCGCAACTACCGACTCGACGCGCGCGGTCCATGATTCGGATCTGTCGCTGATCTGCGTGGGCACACCCAGCAATCAAAACGGCAGCCTGCACCTGCGTCACGTCGAACAGGTCTGCCGCGAAATCGGCGCGGCTTTAAAAACGAAGAGTCAACGCCACATCGTCGTGATTCGCAGCACGATGCTGCCGGGAACCATCCAGAACACCGTCATACCCGCTCTCGAAGAAACATCAGGCAAGAAAGCCGGAACCGATTTCGGCATCTGCATCAATCCGGAGTTCCTGCGCGAAGGATCTTCGTTGAAAGACTTCCACAACCCTCCCTTCACACTCATCGGCGCGGACGACGAAGAGACAATCGCCGCGGTGCGCGGCCTTTACGAGAAGATCAACGCACCGGTGTTTGTTACGTCGCTGAAAACCGCGGAGATGGTGAAGTACGTTTGCAACTGCTTCCACGCGCTGAAGGTCAGCTTCGCAAATGAGATTGGAAACATCTGCAAGGCTCTCGAAATCGATAGCCACGAGGTGATGCACGTGTTCTGCCAGGACACAAAACTCAATCTGTCGCCTTACTACCTGAAGCCCGGGTTCGCGTTCGGCGGCTCGTGTTTGCCGAAAGACTTGCGCGCGATCAATTACAAAGCAAAAGAACTCGACGTCGAAGTCCCGGTCCTTTCCGCAATCCTGCCGAGCAACCGTTTACAGGTCGAGCGCGCTGTCGAGATGGTGCGGCAGTCAGGAAAGTCACGCGTGGGCGTGCTTGGATTCAGCTTCAAAGCCGGAACAGATGATTTACGCGAGTCGCCGATGGTGACCCTGATCGAGACGTTGATTGGAAAAGGCTTCCACCTTGCGATCTACGATCGCGACGTTTCGCTGGCGCGACTCGTCGGCGCAAACAAGGAATACATCGAGCGTGAAATACCTCATATTTCAAAGTTGATGCGCGACACGATTGACGCCGTGTTGTCCGATTCCGAGATCATCATCATCGGCAATCAAGCTGAAGAGTTTCGCAACGTCACCGAGCGATTGCGACCGAACCAGCAACTCATCGATCTTGTGCGTCTGTTTGATGGGCGGAGCTCGAGCGAAAACTACCAGGGCATCTGCTGGTAACGATCAAGCCTTTGAATAATGTCTCTTCAACTCCGCGTTTACCCCTCCGAGTCGGTTTGCTGATCGATTCTTTCGTTCAGCGTAAATGGATTCATAAAGTCATCGCCGACATCCAGTCCTCGGGTATCGCCGAGATCGCAGTCGTCATCAAAAACGAAGCGTCGCAACCGCAGCAAAGCAGGTTCAGGAGTTACTGGCGGAATCGAAAGTACCTGCTGTATGCGCTCTATGGAAAATTTGACGAACGCAAAGTCAAAGTCCAACCGGACGCGTTCGAACCGGTGGACATCAAGCCTTTGATTTCTGACTGCCCGGTCGTTGCTGTCACGCCTGAGATGAAGGCCTACTCCGACTGGTTTCCGAAAGAAGCGCTCGAGCAGATTCGCGAGTTTGATCTCGACGTCGCGCTGTGTTTCGGGTTTCGCATACTGAAAGGCGACGTCCTGAAGATCGCGCGTCACGGTATCTGGTCGTTTCACCATGGAGACAACTTAGTCAACCGCGGTGGTCCAGCCGGGTTCTGGGAAGTGATGGATGGCATGCCTGTAACTGGATCAGTTTTACAGATTCTCACCGAAGACCTGGATAACGGCCGCGTCATTTATCGTTCAATGTCGCCGACGGCCGACAGGTTTTCTGTGAAGGCAAACCGCAACAACCTGTACTGGAAGTCCGCCGACTTCGTTGTTAGAAAACTAAGAGATCTTGCCGCCGGTCATCCCGTTTGCCTGCCCGACAGTCAACTTTACCGTCCGTACTCGAATCGACTGTTCCGCATGCCGACGAACCGCCAGTTGATTTCGCGGCTGTCGCGGCTTGGGACGAAGTATGCCGCCGGGAAGGTTCGAAGTGCTTTCAATAAGAATCAGTGGGTGCTGTCATACAGGTTTAGATCCGGGCCCGCAGATTCAAACAACACGATGTACCGGTTCAAGACTCTGCTGCCGCCGAAAGATCGCTTCTGGGCCGATCCGTGCGCGATCAAAGCGGGCGATCGTTATTACGTTTTTATCGAAGAGTATTTGAACGAGACCGGAAAGGGCCACATCTCGCTAATTGAGTTGAACAGGAAAGGCGTTGTGAGTGGTCCAACCAAGGTGCTCGAGCGCGACTATCACTTGTCGTATCCATTTGTATTTGAGTGGAACGACAATTACTACATGGTGCCGGAGACTGCTGCTAATCGAACTGTCGAGTTGTACCGCAGCACAAACTTTCCGTTTGAATGGCAACTAGAGAAAGTTCTGATGACTGGTGTGCGCGCGAAGGACGCGACGCTGGCTGAGATCGATGGCAAGTGGTGGATGTTTGTTGCGATCGCGGAGAACAGCTTCCCTGACGAGTTGTCGTTATTCTCGGCCGAGAGCCCGCTTGGACCATGGACACCGCACCCGCGTAATCCGGTTAAGTCGGACGTGAGAGGCTCGCGTCCGGCAGGCAAGTTGTTTGAGTGGAATGGAGATCTTTATCGGCCGGCACAGGATTCTTCTGGTCTTTATGGTTACGCGATTTCGATCAATAGAGTAACGCGGCTGGACTGGGACGCGTTTCGTGAAGAACAGGTCTCAAACATTTTTCCTAACTGGGACAAAAAGTTGCTCGGCACGCACACGATTAGTATTGCCGGAGATCTGACAGTGATTGATTGTTTAATCAAAAGAGCAAAGTGGTTTTGAAAAGTTGGCGCAGAATACTGTTAGGGCTGCTGGTGTTCATTGTTGCCTGGGAAATTGTCGCCTGGGTGGCTGCGCGCGCGCTTGTTGTCGACGCAGATCTGAGTTCCGCGGATGCGATCGTCGTGCTCAGCGGTTCGAGTGCTTACGTCGAGCGCACACACAGAGCCGCGGAGTTATATCGCGAAGGTAGAGCGCCGCTGGTGTGGTTGACGGACGATCACATGCGCGGTGGGTGGTCCAGCGCGTTGCAGCGAAATCCTTATTTCGTCGAGCGAGCTACGGACGAATTGATCAAAGCGGGTGTTCCGGTTGAGAGGATACGAATCGTTCCCGGCGTTGCTTCGAGTACTCGCGATGAATCTTTGATATTGAAAGACTACGCACGGGTGCAGGGAGTGCGGTCCGTTTTGGTCGTGACTTCGGCTTACCATTCGAGAAGAGCATTGCGCAGCCTGCGACAGAGTTTCGCGGGAACGGGGATTACGGTTGGTCTTCACGCGGTTCCGTCGTCGTCGAATGCGTCCTGGTGGTTGCAGCCGAACGGGTGGCGCGACGTCGCGGGTGAGTATGTGAAGTTGGTCTATTATTGGTTCAGGTACTGAATGCCGCAAAGAAGCATAGAAAGCACAGAAGTTGCCGTCAGTGTAATCATTCCTGCTTACAACGCCGCGAAGTTCATCGGCGAAGCTCTCAATTCAGTTTTCGATCAGACCTACACATCTCACGAAGCGATCGTAATCAACGACGGCTCGCCTGATACCGAGGAACTGGAGCGCGTGCTCGAGCCGCACGCTGCGCGGATTCGCTATATCAAACAGGAGAATCGCGGGGCTGCGGCGGCGCGCAACACGGGACTGCGATCCGCGCGGGGAGAGTTCGTTGCGTTTCTCGATGCGGACGACACGTGGTCGCCGGCGTTTCTCGAACAGCAAATGGAGCTGCTCGAGTCGTGCAATGCGGATGTGGTTTACGCTGATGCGTTGCTGTTTGGTGAGTCTCCGTTGGCTGGGCGGACGTTCATGGAGGTCCAACCTTCTCGTGGCGAAGTGACGCCGGAGAGTCTGCTCGCGGTAGAGGTGACGGTGATTACGTCTGCGGTGCTCGCGCGCAAAGAAGCGGTGTTCGCGGTTGGGTTGTTTGATGAGGGAATTAAGCGTGGTCATGATTTTGACTTGTGGCTGCGTTTGGCGAAGAACGGGGCGCGATTCGCGTATCAAGAGAAGGTTCTCGCGCAACACCGGATCGTGGAGAGTGGTCTGTCGGGAGATACGATCAGCCAACTCAAGCGGACGCTGTCAGTGCTCGAAACGATAAGAACTAAAGAAAAGTTGACCGACAGCGAGGAGGCAGCGTTCCGCGTAAACCTGAACCGGACACTCGCGGAGCTTGCGCTTGAAAACGGGAAAGAAAAGCTACGGAGCAGGGATTTTGACGGCGCGCTCCAGCATTTCACGGAGGCGAGGAACTTGCGGCAGGGCTGGAAGTTGGTCCTGGTTTGTTTCGGTTTGAGAGTGGCGCCCGAGACGTTTCGGCGCATTTATTTACGTCGAAATGGCGCCTCGAAGGTCAGTTAAGGTGGAAGCGCCGCGCTCTTGGAAGTATAGATACTCAAGGTCCCACAAAAAGGCACGAAAAAGCACAAAAAGACAGACCTGGCTATGGTTCAGCAAAAATATCGCAGCTCGTTGACGGTGCAGGCATTCTGCTTGTTGGTTGCGAAAACGCTCGCGTTCGCGTTTGCGTTTGCGCTTCCCGTTTTACTGACACGCAGTCTCAGCCAAAACGAGTACGGCTTGTTCAAGCAGGTGTTTCTTATCATCACCACTCTAACCGCTCTCCTGCCGCTCGGATTTGGCATGAGCGCTTATTACTACCTTCCACGCGAACAGGATCTCGCACGCCGCGGGCAAGTCATTCTAAACATCCTGCTGTTTAATCTCGTGATGGGCATTGTGGCCTGTTTGGTCCTCGGTTTTTGGCCAGGGCTGATCGGTGCAATCTTCCGAGATCCGGCGATGTCGTCATACGCGCCTCTCGCAGGCGTCGTCATACTTCTATGGTTGTTTTCATCGTTCTTGGAAACCGTTGCCGTAGCCAACCAGGAACTCCGACTCGCCACGATCTTCATCGTAGCGGGACAACTCACAAGGACTATCCTGTTACTCGCGGCTGCGATTCTCTTCGACAGCGTTGCCGCCCTGATCTATGCCGCCATGATCCACGGAGTTCTTCAGAGCCTCGCGTTGATCTGGTACGCCTCGACTCGTTTCCCCGGATTCTGGCGAGCATTCGACAAGTCTCTAACCCTGAAGCAAGTCGCATACGCGCTTCCGTTCGGAATGGCGGGCCTCCTCTATACGATCCAAACCGATCTTCACAACTACTTCGTCTCTCACCAGTTCAGTGCAGCGACCTTCGCAGTCTATTCAATCGGCGTGGCCCAACTCCCGTTCATCGGAATTCTGCGAGAGTCTGTAAGCTCGGTAATGTTGCCGCGGATCAGTTATCTTCAAGAACAAGGCTTGCCGCGCGAGATCGTCTTACTGCTCGCGAGCGCGACGCGAAAGCTGGCAGTCGTGATTCTCCCGGTGTACGCGGTTTTGATGGTGACGGGACGCGAGTTTTTGACTGTGATGTTCACTTCGACTTACGCGAAAAGCTGGCCCATCTTCGCCATCAACCTGACGCTGTTGCCACTCTCGCTGTTGGACGTCGATGCCGTCGCACGTGCGTACGAAGGCCACCGCTTCTTTCTGGTCAAACTTCAGATCGTACTGTCCATCGTGATGGTGCTAGCGCTTTGGTACTGTATCGGACGCTTCGGACTAACGGGCGCGATCGGAGTCGTGGTAGGCATCAATTTCGTCTTGCGCATGCTGCTGGTGGCAAGGTTTACGCGAGTAATCGGCGCTAAACTGAGAGATCTGGTCCTGCTGAAGGACGTCGGCAAAATCGGGCTGGCGTCGACCGTAGCCGCGTTGAGCTGTCTGTTTGTGCGTACAGCAATGACCGGTGCGCGACCGCTCGTGGTTTTAGTCGTCTGCTTTGCTGCATTCGGGGTAATCTATCTCGGCGCGATTCTGTTGCTCGGCGTGGCGACAACTGACGAGCGGCAGAAGGTACGACACGGCGTCGCACGCCTCCAGCAGTTGGTTTACCTTGGACGTTCTGCTTCGTGAAACTTCTGTGACGACACAGAGGCTTTATTGGTTCCTCGATGCGGTTTGGAACAGTGATAGTGGGAAGCTTGAAACCTAAGCTATGGTGAACATCGCAAGATTTTCGCGAGCGTTCAGGCTCCAGGCTGTAAGTAGACTGCCTCAAACCGTTCACACGCTCGGCACGAACCTAATCCTCATACCCATCGGCATCGCCAGCAGCGTTTTAATAGCTCGGACCATCGGCCCCGCTGGAAAAGGCGCATTCGATCTAATCATCGCCACGGCGACACTGTTGCTGATGGTGCTTGGATTTTCTCTTCCTGCGGGCGTGACTTACGAGGTCGCGCGCGGCGACGCAAACATTCCTTCATTAGCGCGCAGGCTGGTGCTTCTGGCCTTCGCACAGGCAGTCGCTTGTGGATTGATTCTTCTGGCCGTCGTTCAGTTTGGCCAGGCGGATCGCTTCCTTCCACCGGCTGCGCGGAACTGGTGGGTGCTCGCGATATCCGTGTATCTCCTGCTCGAGATGCTGGCTTGCCACTGGCGAGCGATTCTTGTCGGACGGCAGGAGATCACAAAGTCGAACCACTGCGAACTCATCGCGCAAATCGCACAGCCGATACTGCTGTTCACACTTGCCGGGTTGCTGTTTCTGAACGGCCAGCGAATCACGATCGTCGTGCTCTTCGCCGTGGTCTTGACTATCTCGATACTTCTAAACGTCTTGCTGCTGCGAGAGCTTCGACCTGCTTTTGCGTCGACGGGAACACGTGATCTCTTCAGGGGAGCGATTGCATTTGCACTGCCGTGTTACGGGGCCAATCTGACGCAATTCCTGAACTATCGTTTGGACCTTTTCATCGTCGGGATTCTTGCGGGATATGCTTCCGTCGGCCGCTACACGCTCGCGGTTTCGCTGGGCCAGTTGGTCTGGCTTTTATCGCAATCGGCGGCGAATGTGTTGTTGCCGAAGATTGCCGCCGCGCAGAGTTCGAAGGACACGGTCGAAAATACCAATCGTTTGAACCGGCTTGTGTTGTTCGCGAGTTTCCTCAGTGCTCTCGGTTTGGGAATCGTCGCCAGCCAAGCGATACCGCTGCTTTATGGCGAGGCTTTCCGGCCTTCGTTCGCGGCGCTGGTTTGGATACTTCCGGGAATCGTCGCGTTCAGCACGGTCAACATCCTCGCCGCGTACATTGCTGGAATCGGAAAACCACGACTGAATCTGTTCGTGGCCGCCGTCGCTTTGGTCGTGACGGTGAGCCTGAATTTGTACCTGATTCCGAGATTGGACATCGTTGGTGCTTCGCTCACCAGCACAGCCTCCTATTCGGTCAGCGCGGTGTTAACAATATTTCTGTACGTCCGTCTGACGGGTTCATCACTCCGACAACTCCTGGTGCCGACTGCGGACGATTTCAACTTTGCGAGGCAGTTGGCCCAACCACTACTAAGACGCGTGGGTCTACAAAGAGCAGTCTGAGATGCGGAAGAAGATTTTGTTTGTACCTGCATGGTATCCAGACGACGACGATCCGATCACGGGCGTGTTTATCCAGGAGCAGGCGGTCGCGCTGTCGAGCGAGTTTGATGTAGCAGTTCTGATTCCGGGCATGGCTGCCTGGCGAAACATCGCGCGAGCGAATACTCCCGATCGCTCAGAGACGAAGTTGCAAGCCGGCTTGCCGGTGTATCGTGAGTTTGCTCTGCCTCTCATTCCGCATGGTCCGGAATCGACAGACTACGCAACGTTTGCGCGCGCCGCGGAAAAGGGTTTCAGGAAACTCGTCAAGGAGTGGGGCACACCGAACGTAATTCATGGCCACGTCGTGCTGCCGGCGGGCTGGTCCGCCTGGAGATTAGGCCAGCGGTATGGCGTCCCCGTCGTACTCACCGAACATTCAAGCCCGTTTTCCATGCATTTAGGCACGGATCTGAGCTGCCAGCTCGCGCGTGACACTCTGACTGGCGTGAAGCAGGTGATTGCCATCAGTCCGTCTTTAGCGAAAGAATTGCTGGAATTTCACCCCGGATTAGACATTGAAATCATCGGCGAGTCGGTGAGGACCGATTTTTTTGTACCCGCCAATGGAGTTGACAAAAAGAAGGCAAAAGGGAAAAGCTTCTTCGTGGCAGCCAGGCTTGCCGAACAGAAGGGTTTAAGTCATCTCCTTGAAGCAGTTCACATTCTTCTGCGCAACGGATTGAATTCCTTCGAATTGGTAATTGGTGGTGATGGTCCCGATCGTCTGAAGCTCGAGAAGTTGGCGCGGACGTTGGGTGTGACTCAGCATTGCCAGTTCCTTGGCGCACTTAATCGCGAACAAGTTAAAGATAGAATGCAGCAGTGCGATGTATTTGTGTTGTCGAGTCTGCATGAGAGTTTTGGGGTTGTGCTCGGTGAGGCGATGGCGTGTGGGAAGCCTGTGATTTCGACGCGTTGCGGAGGTCCGGAGTTTGTAGTGAATGAAGAGACGGGCGTTCTGGTGGACGTCGGCAAACCGGAGGAGATGGCGGCTGCGATGACTGATTTCATTTCGGGTCGCCTTTCGTTCGAGCCTGACGCGGTGAGGAATTCGGTGGTGAGCAGGTTCAGCCCGGAAGTGTTTGTGCGTAACGCGGCGGCGGTGTACGAACGGTTTTGGTAAGGCTTTGTGTGCAATCTGTGTACACAGAAAGCACAAAAACAAATTAGACGACGATGTGCGGAATATTTGGGATTTGGAATCTGGATGGCGGGCCGATACATCTCGGTGCGTTGAAGCTCGCTAACGATTCCATCAGACATCGTGGACCCGACGACGAGGGCTATCTGCTGGTCAACACGCGCACCGCAGACGCGCGATCGTGTGCCGGGCCGGATACTGATTACCGCCTGCCCCTGCCCCACATCGACTGCTTCCAGTCCGAGCACTTCGATCTCGCTTTCGGTTTCCGGCGTCTCTCGATTCTGGATCTGTCTCCCGGCGGTCATCAGCCAATGTCGAGCCCGGATGGTAGGTTGTGGATCGTCTTCAACGGCGAGATCTACAACTACCAGGAGCTGCGAACCGAGCTCTCAAACTACCAGCACACGTTCAAAACCACTTCGGACACGGAAGTAATTCTGGCTGCTTACGAGCAGTGGGGCGAGTCGTGTGTCGAACACTTCAACGGTATGTTCGCGCTCGCCATCTGGGACACTGTCGCCAAAAAAATCTTCGTCGCGCGCGACCGGTTTGGCGAAAAGCCGTTCCATTACGTCTATATTCCAGATCGGCTGTTTGCGTTCGCTTCCGAGATGAAGTCGCTCTGGGCCGCGCGTGCCGTAGATCGCGAAATCCACGAAGAAACGCTCGCTCTTTTCACACAATACGGCCAGGTTGAGACCGGTGAACAGACGATTTACCGAGGCATTTCGCGTTTGCCTCAGGCCCACTGTCTAACGCTGACCTCGGACGGGCGGCTACAAAAGCGCCGCTACTGGGACATCGATCCGCGAGTCAGGATCGACGGTTGGACCGATGAGCGTTATGCCGAACAGTTCCGCGAACACCTGGTCAACTCCGTTAGCCTGCGGCTCCGCGCAGACGTACCCGTCGGGTCCAGTTTGTCGGGCGGCCTCGACTCCAGCACGATCGTCAGCATCATCAATCGACTCCTGCCGGAAAGCGCCGTGCAAAAGACATTCTCCGCGCGGTTCAACGATCCATCTCGAGATGAAGGCAAGTGGATGGATCTTATTACCAGGCGCAATCGAGTAGAGCGCCACGACGTCTGGCCCAGCCCGGAACAGTTCTTTGAAGAGCTGGAGAGTCTCTTCTGGCATCAGGAGGAGCCGTTCACGTCGACGAGCGTGTATGCGCAGTGGAGCGTGATGCGGCTTGCGAAACAGAACGGCGTCACAGTGTTGTTGGACGGACAGGGCGCCGACGAGATGCTGGCGGGCTATCATTCATATTTCAACGAGGTGACTGACGATCTTCTCAACTCTTTCAACCTTCAGGGCTACCTTAAATGGCGCAGAGACTGCTTCGCGCTGCACGGCGTCGTGCCCGGTGGATTTCGCCGGCTCGTTAGTCACAAAACGCCGCAGCCGCTCAAACGCCTCCTGAAAAAAAGTTTGCGCGGGCGCGGATCTCTTCCTGAGGTTGAGCCTTCGACTCCCGTTTATCCCCGTGAGTTCAGCAAACTTTCCACCCTGCGTAAAACCTTGTGGTGGAACACGACGAGAGAAGGATTGGTTGAGTTGCTGCGATACGCGGATCGAAACAGCATGGCGCACAGCAGAGAAGTCCGGCTTCCTTTTCTCGACCACAATCTGGTCGAGTTTGTGTTCAAACTCCCGGAGCGTTTGCTGTTGAGAGATGGCTGGACCAAGTGGATCATACGCGAAGCGTTTCGCGATCTCGTCCCGGAGGAGATTAGCAATCGCATTGACAAATTAGGTTACATGCCGCCGCAGGAGCAGTGGCTTAACGGTAGGGCGTGGAAAGACGTGATGGTGGGCCAACTCTTGAACGGAGGATCGGGTCAATCGTCGCGCGCCGAGGAGTTGGAGTTAAATCACGCATAAACAAATGGTACTTAGTAACAACGTAACAAACAGAATTACAGAGGGTGTCGTCCGGCGTTTCAAACGCGCCCGCCGCAAATTGGTCCGCCTGGACGAGGCGAAGATTCTGGCAGCGCTCGAGAGTTTTGGCGCGTTCAAGGCTGATTTGCTCTTCGTGCACAGTTCGCTGTCGGCGTGTGGATCGATCGAAGGTGGACCAGCGACAGTCGTGAATGCGTTGCGGTCGTGGATTTCAGATCGCGCGGCGCTGGCGCTCCCGACGCACACCTGGAGCTATCCGGATGCGACTGGTGTCGCGCCTGTTTACGATTTCAGATCGACGCCGAGCGTAGTTGGAACAATTACGAATTACTACTGGCGACAACCCGGCATCGTGCGGAGTCAGCATCCGAGTCATTCGCTCGCATGCAACGGCCCGGAGGCGGAAGCGTTTTTGCGCGATCACGAGTCTTGCGAGACTCCATGTGGGGCGGGTACGCCTTATCAGCGCATCGCGGAAGGTAATACGAGTGTGTTGATGTTTGGCGCGACGATGGACTCTTACACGCTGTACCACACGGCTGAGGATGCGGCCGGAGTTCCGTACTTGTACATGCCCGAGCAGGTTACGCTTCGCACGAAAGGCGTTGATGGTTCGGTTCGGTCAATTCAAATGTGGCGACAGGACATGAGAGTTCCTCGCCGGTTCGAGGAGACGGCGGACTGGTTAGCTGAGCAGGGATTACTGATCAGGCGTAAACTTGGCTTGAGCGAGTTGTTGTTTATACCAAGCGCGCGCGCGTTACATGAGACGATCGTCAAGACGATGCAGCGCGAGCCAATGTTTCTGGTTAAGGAGCCACAATAAGGCACCAAAAAGCACACAAAAGAACTATGCCAAATATCAAGAAAATCGTCCGGAAGTCAGCCAAGCTTGCGGCAAAGAGCGCGATTCGAACGCTGCCGCAACTTCCCGGCAAACCCGGCCGTCTCACCGGCACGCTCGCGAAAGAGGGAGGCCTGCCCGTCCGCGACACTCGCCTTCGACCGTGGCCCAGCTATCCGACGACGTCTTTCGCTGAATGGACCACGAAGATTGCACCACGGTTCTTACAGATTTATCTGACCGGCGTCGAAGGATTGCCGCAACCCCTCGCGACTCGTTTCGCTTCCGAATGGGCTGCTTACTGCGGCGCCACGTACGGTCTGCTCCTGCCGCACGGCACTGACGCACTCCGCGTCGCAATCACAGCGGCGATCGATCACGACGGCATGGAATACGGCGGGGAGATCATCGTTCCTAACTTGTCTTTTATCGCGAGTGCGACAACAGTTCTTGACCGGCAGTTTGGCGTGGCTCTCGTCGACGTCGACGCGGAGACTTATCTGGTCGATCCGCAGCGCGTGGAAGAAGCCATCGTACCCGGCAAGACGCGCGCGATCATGGCCGTGCATCTGTTTGGTCAACCGGCCGACATGACTGCGCTGCGCGACATCGCTAAACGCCATTCGCTCGTTCTCCTCGAAGACGCGGCCCAGGCACACGGAGGCATACACGAGCTCGGACGCACCGGCAGTCTCGGCGATGCGGCAGGCTTTAGTTTTCAGTCGTCGAAGAATCTGACGGCCGGCGAAGGCGGCGCCTTCACCACCAACGATTCGCAAATCTTTGAGCGCGCGTACTCCTTCCACAACGTTGGCCGCGCGCGTCGTGGCGGTCAGCGTTGGGGCCATCATTCGCTTGGTTTCAACATGCGGGCCAGCGAATATGTCGCCGCGATATTGCTCCAACGAATGCAGAAACTCGAAGCCGAGCAGCAACGCCGTGCAGAGAATTTCCAGCTCTTACGTGAACACCTCGGCGACGTGTCGTGTCTCAGGCCGCTTGGTATTGGACCAGGAGTTCAGCGCCACGGTGTGCACATGTTCGTCATGCGTTACGACACCGAAGAGTGCGGCGGGTTGAGCATTGAAGATTTTATTGGCGCGGTGCAGGCTGAGGGCCTTCCGCTCAATCGCGGTTACACGGCTACGATGGCCCAACAACCGGCGCTACAACTCATTGCAGAAAAACATCCGTCGTATCTCCGCGTGCTGCCCACGCCTGTCGCCGATGCAGCGGTTAAGAACATGCTGTTTCTTCCGCACGAGATTTTCCTTGGTAGTGCATCGGACATGAGCGAAGTGGCGGCGGCGTTCAGGAAAGTTCAAACGCGGTATCAGGCGAAGGGTGAGAAACGCACTGTCGTTCGAGAGACTGCTGCTCCGGTCGTTGCGCGCACCGAAGTCACAGTCACGCCGCTCGCAACTGCTGCCAAGAAGAAAATCCGGTTCGGCGTCATTGGTCTCGGCATCATGGGACAGGAACACGCGAGAGCAATCGGTTCCAACCCACTGCTGGATCTCGTTGCCGTAACCGACGCTCAAGCGAACACCGGGCGCAAAGTGGCCGCCGACCTTCGTTCACGCTGGTTCGACAGCGCGGAAGAGATGATTAAGAGTGGCGACGTCGATGCCGTCGTAATCGCGACACCGCATTGGCTGCACGGAGAGCTGGCTGTCAGTGCGTTGAAAGCCGGTTTGCACGTGCTCTGCGAAAAACCGTTGACGGTGACTGTCGCGCAGGCTGATGAGGTTTTGAATGCAGCCAGCCAGAGTCGAGGGATGTTTGTCGTCGTACACCAGAAGCGGTTCGAACCGGCGTATCTCTACGTCAAACAGTTACTCGACAGCGGTGAGCTCGGACCTCTGTATCGTTGCTCGATGATTGAATCCGCCTGGCGCTCGGAAGCCTATTACCGTTCGAGCCCCTGGCGCGGTACGTGGAAGGGCGAAGGTGGCGGTGTGCTGTTGAACCAGGCGCCACACATTCTCGACCGCTATGCGTGGCTCTGCGGTATGCCGGAAACAGTTACTGCGCGTTGCGACACGAATCTGCATGCGATCGAAGTCGAAGATACTGCGAGTGCGATTCTGCACCACGCCAACGGCGCGCACGGTTACATCCACATCAGCACGATCGAGGCGCCGGCGATCTCGCGGATGGTCCTGTGTTGCGATCGCGGCCGCATTACGGTTGAAAATGGAAAGGTGCAGGTGGCGACGTTGCGCGATTCCATTCGCGAACGCACCGCGAACGATACGCAACTGATGGGCGCCCTCGAAAACGAGACGCGCACGATTCAACTGCCTTCAGAAGGTGATGTGTTGAGCGTGTTTTATGACGACTTTGTGGCGGCGGTTCATGGAACCGGGACTCTGACGTGTCCGGGACACGAAGGACTCAACGCAGTCGAATTGGCCAACGCGATGTTGTTGAGTTCGACGCAGGGAACGACGATACATCTTCCCCTTGACCGCCTGGCGTACTCTGAATTCATGGAGAAGATGCTCGGAAAAGAACTCCAGGCCGTTTGAGTTTGATCAATGTGCGGGATTGCGGGTTTAGCGGGATTCAGCGATCGAGGTGACGCACAGCACCGCGTTCGCCAGATGTTGTCGAGTCTGGCCCGAAGGGGGCCTGATGGCGAAGGGCTCGAGGTTTGGAATGGCGCCGTTCTCGGACACCGTCGCCTCGCGATCTTCGATTTAAGTGACGCCGGATACCAGCCGATGCAGTCGCCCGACGGCTCGGTCGGCATTGTCTTCAACGGCGCAATCTACAACTTCCGCGAACTCAGACGCGACTTAGAACGTCACGGCTATCAGTTCAAGAGTCACACTGACACTGAAGTCCTCGTGCTTGGCTACCAGGCGTGGGGACTGCAATCGCTTCTCGGCAAACTCCGCGGAATGTTTGCGTTCGCCCTTTGGGACCAGCATAAACGCTCGCTTTTCCTCGTTCGCGATCGCCTGGGCGTCAAGCCACTTGTTTACTCGTGTCGTAACGGCCAGATCGCCTTCGCTTCAACCGTCCGCGCGCTGCGCGCTGCCGGCTTCGTCGATGAAATCGACGATCTCGCGGTCGCCGAGTACCTCGAATTCGGATATGTGACCGACCAGCGTTCGATTTATCGCGGCGCTCAGAAAGTCGGAGCCGCCAGCATCGTTGAATGGTCGGATGGCACGGTGCAAACACGCGAGTACTGGCGACCACCCACAGCGGCAGTCAAACAACCCTCCTTCGACGCAGCGGTAAAAGAAACCGAACGACTGTTCCTGGAAGCTGTTGAGAAACGTCTTTTCGCAGACGTTCCGATCGGCGCGCTCTTGAGCGGCGGGATCGATTCGAGTCTCGTCTGTTGGGCTATTAAACATCTCGGCGGCGACGTTACGGCTTTCACAGTCGGCACACCCGGCGATCCAGCGGACGAAACTGCCGACGCGCGCGAGACCGCCAGGCATTTGGGGATTCGCCACGAAATACTCGAGTTGACCAGCGCCGAAGAGCCAAACATCGATGAGCTGATTTCCGCGTACGCCGAGCCTTTCGCGTGTGCTTCGGCGTTGGGGATGTTGCGCGTCTCGAAAGCTGTAGCCGGTTCGGCTACTGTGCTGTTGACGGGCGACGGTGGTGACGACGTCTTCCTCGGCTACCCCGAACACCGGCACCTTTTGTGGGCGCAAAAGGTAGCCCACACAATGCCCGGCTTCGTGGCGAGAGGCTGGCTTAGTAATCGCGAAAAACTTCCACAAGTCGCTTCACTAAACCGTCTACGTTCGTTTCTGAACTATTCAACGGGTGGTCTGGGCGCTGTCGCTTGTGCTCACGACGGATTGCCTTCGTACTGGCAACACGGAATGCTGGGAGAACGGTTGTCGGGGATTTCGGTTTCACATAGAGACATCGAGTGGTCGCACGAGAGCGGCCACAAAGTGTTGACCGAGTTTCTCGAATACGATCGTGCGGGCAGGTTTGTCGGCGAATACCTGACGAAGGTCGACGGCGCAACGATGTTTCATGCGCTCGAAGCCCGATCGCCTTTTCTCGACCAGGACCTGTGGGAATTTGCGGCGTCGCTTTCGTACGAATTGCGGCTACACGACGGTCAGTCGAAGGCGCTGCTGAGAGCATTAGCGCGTCAAAAACTCGGGAAGCGGTTAGCTGCCGGACGTAAACGCGGCTTCACGATTCCCGTGCAGCGCTGGCTCGTCGGCCGTTGGCGCAACGCGCTGACAGAGTCGCTGCAAACATCTGTTCTCGCGCGCGAAGGCTGGATAAACGCTCGCGCCGTTCTCGATCGTCTAACACTTGCGGCAGAACAAGGCTCGGCTCCGAATCAACTCTGGTACATTTTCGTGCTCGAATCGTGGCTTCGTCATGAGCAGAATTCCAGCATCAAGGCAGATAGTCATGTTGTCGAACACGAACGTGCAGTCGTTCCCGGATAAGAAAATGCGTACCTCGTCGGTACTTGCTTTATCGTTGTTAGCGCTGTTGATGGCGGGCGCCGGAATCGTATTCGTGCAGCGAGCCTGGTCCGGGCGCGATGTCGTACGGAATGGTTCGGTTATACAACTCGGTCCGAAAGGCGATCTCCAGCGCGCGATCAACCAGGCGAAGCCCGGCGAGACGATTGTCCTGCAAGCTGGCGCCGTTTACACCGGCCCGTTCACGCTTCCGGTGAAGTCTGGCAGTGAGTTCATAACGATTCAGAGTTCGCGAGTCAGTGAGCTGCCTGAAGGCGTTCGTGTCTCGCCTGCGAAATCAGCGTTGTTTGCAAAGTTACAGTCGGCTGAAAAAGACGCGGCAGTTGTAAAGACAGAACCCGGAGCGCATCACTTCAAGTTTATCGGAATCGAGTTTTCAACCGCCGACGAGAACGTCGTCGTTCACGACCTGATCAGACTCGGCGACGCGCAACAAACTACTCTCGACGCCGTTCCACATCACTTCGTATTCGACCGGGTCTATATTCACGGCTTCCCGACGCAGGATGTTCAGCGCGGTATCTCGCTGAACAGCGCCGATACGAACATCACCAACTCTTACATCTCAGACATTCATGGCAAGGGATATGAAGCGCAGGCGATCTGCGGATGGAGTGGTCCCGGCCGGTACAAGATCATCAACAACTACATTGAAGGGTCCACGCAGAACATAATGTTTGGTGGCTCGGATCCGAAAATCCCGAACCTTGTTCCTTCCGATATCGAAGTCCGCGACAATTACATGTTCAAACCGCTGAGCTGGAAGGTTGGCGATCCCTCTTACGCGGGCCATCACTGGGCCGTCAAGAATCTTTTCGAATTGAAAAACGCGCGGCGCGTCGTCGTCGATCACAACGTTTTTGAGAATCATTGGGTCGATGCGCAGCCTGGACCGGCGATCCTCTTCACTGTTCGCAACCAGGAAGGTTCGTGTCCGTGGTGTATTGTCGAGGACGTCACATTCACCAACAACATCGTTAAGAACAGTCCCGCCGCGCTGAACCTCCTGGGCACGGACAATGTGAAACCGTCGGCACGCTCGCGAAAGCTGGTGATCTCCAATAATCTTTTTATCGGGATTACGGGGACGTTCCTGACGATGTCGGGGTATCCGGAAGTGACCATTTCCAACAACACTCACATTCAGACAGGCAACATCATGACGCTGCATGGCCAGCCCTCGCCGGGGTTTGTGTATGAGAACAACATTACCGCGCGCGATGGGAATGGATATGGAGTAAAGGGCGACGCGACGGGCGAGGGGACAGTGGCGCTCGGGCAGTTTACGCCGGCGGCTTCGTTCCGAAACAACGTCATCGCCGGGGCGAATGCGTCGCTGTATCCCGCGAATAACTTCTACCCGGGTTCGGTGAACGACATCGGCTTCCTGAGCCCCGAGAAAGGCGATTTCCGCCTAAATCCACGCAGTAAATACAAACAACTCGGCTGCGACTTCGAGCGCCTGCCGAAGCAGTAGGTCGGATCTGCAGGTACAAACCCTTTCAAAATGACTGTTGACAGCCGCTGATTAAGATTGTTTAATTCTGTTTGCCCGCCTTGATTCCCAGGGTCCACCAACTGATCTTTAAACGCACCGAAAAGGCAAACCTGCCGTGAGGTAGGGACGCAAAGCCGAGAGTCTTCCACTTTCGTCCGATTGGACGGAAGAAAGATAGTCTGGTTGCCGAAGGCGATTCCGGAAGCCATTTTCACACCACAGTGTCGAAGCATGGTTGAACGAGCTCTCAAGGCCTTTTCGCTTTGTGCGGTCGTTTCTCTCCGTCGTCATTCGAATACACCTACGCTCGTCGTTCCTAACCTATCCACTCAACGGCAGTAAGCCAATGGAGGCATCCAAATGGTTACGAGCCGAAAGCCAGCTTCCGGATCGATCTCTGTTCTTCGTTCTTATAAATTCCGCTTTGTAGTTCTTGTCATCGTAATTTTCTCGATTCTGCCCACCGTTTCATTCGGACGGGCAAATGCGGCGCCGCCACCGGAGCTCTTGCTTGCCGACGGCAGCGAAGCTGATTTCATCATCGGTCCACAACTCTCCACCTCGACCGGGTGGTTTGACGATACCGAGATCGCGAAGGCGAAGGCTCATGGAGAGGCCTTCCCCGCGACTGCTCCGACGACGCCTGATGAAATCGACAACTACATCCTGACTCATTACTACGATCTCGGACTCACGGAATACGTAGCCTACCGCCGCACAGGAGATCCGATTTTCCTGACCTACGCGCGCAAGGTGTCTGATTCGTGGTGGCTGGGACCTTACGTCCAGGGCGGCACGATCAGAAACTTCGACTCTGGTGGTCCACCACCGCGCCATGCCGGGATTGGCGGACTCGCTCTCCGCGCGTTGGACGGCCGTCCGGAACTGTGGGACTGGCTCAACGCCTACACTCGTTATCACCTCAACGTCTGGTTGAAGATGCGCCTGAACAACTCCGAGCTTTACTACGGCGTGCGTGAAGGTGCGTTTGCACTTCATTACGCGACGTGGTTGGCGAGGGTGCTGCCTGATTCGTTTCCGAAACAGGCAGGAGGAACCGAGACGGGCGGCGCAGCAATGCGAGCGCAATACCTCGCGGACATCGAGCAGATCGTCGTTCAGTATTACGGAAGGTTGCAGCAAGCCGACGGTTCGTGGCGTTGGAACGATCCTGATTACATCGATTCAGACGGGGGCCACCTGGTCGGTATCATGCAGCCGTTCATGATCGGACTGCTTCTGAACGCGCTCATCGATGTTCACCGCCTGACGACTAACTCGACCGTCAAGACAAGCATACAGAATCAGATCACCAGGGCATGCCGGCATTTATATCAGGATGGACCATACCGCAAGAACGAGCCTGTTCCTGGTCTCAATGGAAAATATTGGCGCTCTTTCTGGTACTTCTATCACGGTGGTACGTCTGTCAACCCAACAAAGTATGAAACCGGTGGGGGCAGTTACGTCGACACGACTGAAGGTCCGTGGGTTGTGAACAGCGAGCGGCAGGGAATCTCCACGATCTTCAGTGCATATGGCTACGCCTATTTACTTACGGGCGATCCGTCGTTCAAGACTATGGGCGACGAGTTGTTCGACGCTGCTTTTATCGGTTCAGACGGAATTCGTAATCTAGCCGACGGTACTCCGAAGAACTACAACCAGAACTATCGGATGGGTGGTCGTTACCTGGTTTGGCGCGGCGGTGGTTCAATTGCACCTCCGAGTCCCACGCCCACTCCCAGCTCGAGCCCGACTCCGACCCCCACGCCGACGCCCACGCCGACTCCGGTCGCCACGAGCCGTGCCACATTCGTTCAGTTGGACACAACTACAAAAGGCAACTGGAAGAACACGTACGGCGGGGATGGCTTCAACACCATCAACGACGCAACGAAGTATCCTGCTTACGCGCAACTGAGCGTGTCAGGAAACTCAACCGCGACGTGGTCGTCTTCAACTGCTGATTTGCGAGCACTACAAAAAGCCAGTGGCAGCGATCGTGTCGCTGCAAGGTGGGAATCGAATTCGTTCTTTATCCTCGACCTGAATATAAGTGACGGTCAGACGCACCGCGTCGCGCTCTACGGTTTGGATTGGGACGGTAACAATCGTTCAGAGCGCGTGGACGTGCTGGACTGGAACACTAACTCGTTGCTCGACAGCAGAACTATCTCTTCTTTCAACGGTGGCGAGTATCTCGTGTGGGACATCAGCGGGCGCGTCAAGATCGTTGTGAACAAGACGGGCGCCAGGACTGCCGTGGTCAGCGGTATTTACTTTGGTGGTGCTCCGTCGAGTTCTCCGACGCCGACGCCGACACCAACGCCTGCGCCGGGTGCGCCACAGGTCACGCTTACCGTGCCCACCAATGGGGCGACGTTTGTCGCGGGGATGGATATCACTCTCGCCGCCAACGCCACAGATTCGAACGGTTCGATCACCAAGGTTGATTTCTACCGTTCAGGCACTCTGATCGGAACTGACACGACCAGTCCGTACAGCGTTGTTTGGACCAGTGCGCAGAAAGGCGCTTACGATTTGACTGCGAAAGCAACGGACAACAGCGGTCTCTCGACAACTTCAGCGCCGGTGTCGATCACTGTTACGAATTCGCCGAACAGCGTCAACAAAGCGAAGGGACACGCCAGCAGCCTGCTTCAACAGGACTACGCTGGGGCGGCCGACTACAGTTCGCTCGAGAATACGGCTCTCGCAGCCGACATCAATGGGTTAACGGCAGACATCCAGCAGGCGTACCTCGAGTTCAAAGCCGAAACTGGAGCGTTTGGCGGTGCCGCGTCTGCGATAGACGCTCAGCTCAATGCCGCAATGTTGTTCAGCAAGGCAGGCGCGGGCCTGGCCCTGAGAGCGGCGACGAGCCCGAATGTAAAGAACGATGTGTTGCGAGTTGCTTCTCATCTCGCGATTGCAGAAGACCTGATGCGGTACGGGACGATTAGGCAAGCGACAATCGATCAGGCGAATGCGACGAAGACCAGGACGAATATTGTTGTGGGCCAGGCAAGCACCGGCTATGGAATGACCACGATGTCGTCCATCGCACCGGGCAGCATCGGATCGATCTCGGGCCAGGGAAACACGTACCCGATGGTTGGTCAAACTGTCTTTGCATCACTCTCGAGCGACAAAATTGTTCCGTACGAAGTGGCTGGCTTGAGTGTGACTGTCGGTGGAGTGGCGGTGCCTGTTCTCTATGCTTCACCGTGGGGCATCAAGTTCTTCATGCCGGCGGAGGTTCAGGTGGGCATCTCGGAGATCGTCGTTTCTTCGCAGGATGGTTACGTCTGCCAGGGACTGGTCAGCATTCAGCGAAGTGGTTCGAGGATCATGACGATCAATGACGACGACAATGGCGGCGCAGTCGTAGTCAACGGTCAGAGTCAGACGTCCAGTAACTTCGACATTACGACGCTCCAGAACTTTGCGTTGGACAAACGCACGCGGTTGAGCTTCTTCGCGACCGGTGTAACGGCGACGGCGGCGAATACCAATCTAGCGAACGACGTAACGAATCGCGGGACCATCAAACCGAATTTTGCTGAGTCTGTCGTAGTGGAGGCACGACTGAGCAACGGTCGCGTTTACACGCTGCCTGTTGAATTCGCCGGCAATCAGGGTGTGTTGCCCGGCCTCGATCAGATCACGGTGATCCTGATACCTGACTTGAAGGGCGTTGGCACAGTTCAGTTATCACTGATCATCGGTGGCGAGCGAAGCAACGCCCCCACCGTCACGATCAAGTAAATTCATAGCCACAAAAGGCACAAAAGTCACAAAAGAAGTTTTGGTTCTGGTTTAATTCTTTGTGACTTTTGTGCCTTTTTGTGGCTAGATCTCGGAGTCGAACCCGGAACTGAAGGTCCATTAAGCCTTTTACAGATCTGGTCTAAAAAGGGCATCGGTGATTGTTTTCGATGCCGATTTGAGATAAGCTTCGGTCGCGCTAGTTTAAATCCGGGTGAGAGATTCTTTAGGTCACCTGCGGTTTTCGCAAGGGAAATTGCCCTTTTCTTGAGGAAACCTATCAAGGAATTAGGAATGAGTGTCGTCCCGGCCAACAGGAAACTGTGGCAAGTTATTGCCATCGGTTTCGCCATTGTTTTTGCCTACGTCACAGTCCTGGTCAAGCTTTTTAATGACTGGTGGACCGACGAGAATTACTCCCACGGCCTCTTAATCCCTTTAGTTATCGGTTACATACTGTGGACCCAGCGCGAGAAGCTGTCGGACGCCAAGGGTCAACCGTCACCGCTCCTGGGCGGCGCCGCCATCCTGTTTGGTTTATTCGCGCTTTGGGCCGGTGTCGCGGGCGCTGAGCTCTACACGCAGAGGTTGTCGCTGATCCTGCTTCTCGCTGGAATCGGCGTCTATTTCTGGGGTTTGAGCCTGCTGCGAATGCTGCTCGTGCCGCTCGGATTGCTGTTTCTCGCGATCCCCATTCCCGCTATCATTTTCAACAAAATCGCATTTCCTTTGCAGTTGTTTGCTTCGCGTGCCGCCGTGTGGTCGATGAGCATGCTCGGCATCCCCGTGTTACGAAGTGGAAACATAATCGAGCTAAAGCCGCTAAACTCTTTTGATACAAAGAAACTCGAAGTCGTGGAAGCCTGCAGCGGCATCAGATCGCTGATGACGTTGCTTACGCTCGCGGTCGTATTCGCTTACTTCACGCACACGCCTTCCGATTCGAGCGGCTCCGGCGGTCGTTTTGGCTGGCTCAGGAGCTACTGGTTCTGGCGCTCGCTGATTCTGGTCGTTTCGGCAGTGCCGATTGCCATTTTGACTAATGCATTCAGAGTGAGCGGTACAGGTGTATTAGCGCACTATTACGGGACAGAAGTGGCGGACGGGTTTTTCCACTCTTTCTCGGGTTGGGCCATCTATATCGTGGCCTTTATCCTCTTATTCTGTCTTGGCATGATACTTGATCGTTTTAAGCCGACTCAGGCTGAGGGCGAGCAGGTCGAAAGGAAATCGCCGCAGCCTGAAACTGCTGTTTCAATCAGTCCAGTGGTCTCGGCCGAAGGCTCAGAGCTATGAAATCTTCTATGCGATTCGGCGTGCTGCTGGTCCTGATCGTTTTGGTCGGGGTTGTGGTTAATACATGGTCCTACCTCGGCGAAGCGCGTGTCGAACGCCAGCATCTGAATGACTTTCCCGAGACTGTCGGTCAGTGGCGAAAAGTCGGCGCCGACAAGATCCTGGATGATGAAACACTGAAAGTTTTGCGGGCCAGTGACTACCTGCTGAGGGACTTTGAAAAACCCGAAGGCACGGTAGCTAATCTCTACGTGGGTTACTACGCATCACAACGCTCGGGCGCAACTTATCACAGCCCTTTGAACTGTTTACCAGGATCCGGCTGGACTCTGAGCGCGCCCGGCAAAGCAACGATTGCAATGCCTGATGGAAGCAGCTTCGTTGCCAATAAATACATAATTCAGAACGGCGACTTCAGAAATATAATGATCTACTGGTACCAGGGAAGAGGCCGGAATGTCGCCAGTGAGTACTGGGGCAAGATTTACACCGTGCTCGACAGTGTCAGCAAGCGACGTTCTGATGGAGCGATGGTCCGGGTTACTGTACCGATCACAGATTCTGAACAGTCGGCGGAACGATCGGCGATCGAGTTCGCGTCAGCCGCCACGGCGGTGTTACCGCAGTTTGTGCCATAGAGGACGGAAAATTAGTTTCGGAAATGTTAATGAATTAACCTTTTTGGAAAGTTGTATCAGGTTTTAGGAATTGCCGGCATTTGCCCGCCAGCGATTCTCGCGAGCCTGAAACAAGAAATCGGATTACGGAGCAAAACTTAAATGAAAAGTGAGTGCCGCGGATATTCATATTACCTGACCTTTTTCTGCCTTCTTTTGGCAGCCGCACTTTTTCTCGCCGGCTGCACCAATCCCGAAAAAGCAAAAGCGCAACACGTAGCACGGGGCGAGACTTACCTCAAGGATTCAAAGTTTCAGGAAGCTTCGCTCGAGTTTCGCAACGCAACCCAGATTGACGACAATTTTATCGCCGCCCATTGGGGCCTGGCCCGCGCTTTCGAAGGTCTCGAGCGTTTCCCGGAAATGCTCGACGAACTGCGAAAGACTGTAAGCCTGGATAAAGAGAAAAACTTTCTCGACGCCCGAGTGAAACTAGGTAACTACTTTCTCGCGGGTGGTCGAGGCCGATCAGACATCATTGCCGAATCGGAACGACTCGCTAAGGAAATTCTCGACAAGGATCCCAACCACATCGAAGGTCACATTCTCATGGGAGGTGTGTACTTCGCTCAGCAGCAAAAAGACAAGGCTTTCGAAGAACTAAATCGCGCGATCGAGATCGACCCGAAAAGAGTCGAGTCGTATTTGAGTATGGCGCGGTTCTACATGGTCAATAACGAACGCGAAAAAGCCGAGGAGCTCTACAAGCGCGGGATTTCAGTCAACGCGAATTCGCCGATCGCCTACACGGAATACGGCAAGTTCCTCGCGCAAGCGAATCGTCAGGGAGAGGCCGAAGCCGCACTGCGTAAAGCGGTCGAGGTTGGGCCAACAAATCGCGACTCGCGTTTCGTGCTCGCGAGCTTCTATCTCGTCAATAAACAATTCGACAAGGCTGAAGAATCATACAAAGCACTCGCGGCGTTGCAACCCGATAGACCAGAGAGCCAGGCAGTACTGGCAGATTTCTATTCGTCGATACAACGCACAGACGAGGCAGTGAAGATCTACAAGGACATCCTGGCGAAGTCGCCGGATTTCCTTCAGGGCCGCTACCGCTTGACTGAGATTCTTTTGACGCGTGGCGACACCGCCGGCGCGACTGCTGAGATCGACGAAGCACTCAAGAAAGACAAACGCGATCGCCGCGCGCTCCTGCTGCGTGCGCGCATGTTTGCCCAGCGCGGCCAACACAACGATCTAAAGAGCGCGGTGGAAGATCTGAACGAGGTCCTGAAACAGGAACCCAATTCCAAAATGGGCCTCTATTTCATGGCCCAGGTTAACTACAGCCTCGGACTCATGGACCAGGCCCGCGCGTTTGCCGGCGACCTCGAAAAGAATTACCCCGACTATCTCCCAGGCAAGCTGATGCAACTACAGCTTACGCTTGCATCCGGCGACCAGAAGTCGACCATCGCACTTGCTTCCGACCTGCTCTCGCGTTTGGAAAAAGCAGTTCCTGACCGCGCCGAGAACTCGCCGCAAGTGCTGTCGCAGATTCGCGAGAAAACGTACCTCGTGCGAGGCACCGCGCAACTGCAACTCAAGAACCCGACCGCCGCGCGTGCAGACTTTGAAGTGGCAAGACAAATCTCGCCATACGATCCGATTGTTTACAACAGCCTTGCGATGGCTGCGATTTCAGAGAACCAGGCGCAGGCCGCGATTCCATGGTTTGAGAATGCGCTCAAGGTTGATGCAACCAACTTTGACGCGCTTAATGGCCTGATCGCCATCTATAGCAGGAACCAGCAGATCGATAAGGCCCATGCCGCGATCGACCAGGCAATCAGTGCCTACCCGAATGTCGCGCCATTACATTTTTTGAAGGCCCAGGCCTACAGCTTTCAGCAAAACGCTGGGGGCATGGAAGCGGAGTTGAACAAGGCCGTCGAGCTCGATCCGAATTACCTGCCGGCTTATTCGGCCCTGGCGAATCTCTACATCAGAGCAAAACAGGAAGATCGCGCGATCGCGCAATATCGGAAGATCATCGACGTTCGACCAGACAACGCGATTGCTTACACGCTGATCGGCATGCTCGAGGATCAGAGAAAGAACCTCGACGCCGCTGAAGCGAATTACCGGAAAGCCCTGGAGAAGGATCCGAACAATGCGATTGCCGCCAACAACCTGGCCTGGCTCTACGCAACTTCGGGAAGAGGCAATCTTGACGAAGCGTTGAGGTTGGCCCAGGGCGTGGTGCAAAAGCAACCGAACATAGCCGGCTTCATCGACACGCTCGGTTGGGTCTACTACAAAAAGAACCTTTACGCCGCGGCGGTCGATCAGTTGCGTAAAGCCGTAACGATGAACGAAGCAGACGCTCGCGCGACGAACGGTACGCCGAGCGCGAGTTATCGGTTCCATCTGGGAATGGCATTGAAAGGCAAAGGCGACAGGGAAGAGTCGCGCCGTGAATTGGAAGCTGCGATCCGGCTCGGAGACAAGGCTCCGTTTGCTGATGTGGAAGAAGCAAAGAAGGCGCTGGCTACGTTGTGATCTGCACACAGAGAACAGAAGAGACTGCACAGAGATAACAAGATAGGAGTGCGTTTATGAGCGTTGAGTTTAGGCAAAGAAAACCCAGTGAATACATCAGGATTTTGCAACGTCGCAAATGGCTGGTGATTCTTCCGGTGCTTGCTATCACGACTGCGGTGGCGTGGGTTGTCTACCGGCTTCCCAATGTCTACCAGTCAACCACGCTCATCGTCGTCAGGCCCTCCACGTTGCCCACGGGCGTTGTCCCAACGATCAACGAAGACAGCCTGACTCGACAACTCACCAGCATCACGCAGGTCGTCACGAGCCGAAGTTCGCTCGAACCGCTGGTAAACAAATACGACCTGTACCGCGTCGAGCGAGCACGTGGCGAGGCGATGGAAACCGTCATTGCTACGATGCGCGACGATATCAAGGTCGAGGTAAACACGAGTCGCAACGACATCACTAACGGCTTCAACATCAGCTTCCGTTACGAGAATCCTAAACTCGCACAAGCCATCACTTCCGAGCTCGCTGGAAAATATATCAATGCGCAGGAAAGCAACGCCGTGACGTCGAGCGCTGCCGCCCGTGCGTTCATGGACAACCAGGTAAACCAGGCGCGCGAGGCGCTGGCGGAAGTCGATAAGCGCCTGCTGGAATTCAAGTCGACGAATGTTGGAAAACTTCCTTCTGAAGCGCAGTCTTTGTTCAATCAGCTTTCAGGTCTTCGCGAAGAACAGAAAGCGCTGATGGCAGAAATCGGTCGCTTGCAGGATCGACGTTCAGCCGCTGCCGGTCAGTTGAGTTTGATCAAGCAACGGAACACTCAGGCGATCGCGGATGCTGCCGAGAACTTGACCGATCCGAAAACAACGATGGCGTGGTCGCAGCTCGTCTCGCGTAAGGCTCAGCTCGAGGGAGAGTTGACCAGGATGAAGCAGGAATTGAGAGACAAGCATCCTGACGTCATCGCAAAGCAGAAAGAAGTCGAGCAGGTTCAAGGCGAAATGAAGTCGATGCTCGACGAGTGGCAGGAAAAGATCAAAATCAAACAGGAACGCCTCGAAAAAAGTCCTGACATCGCTGCCGCATCCATCGAAGCCGAAATGAAACTCGCAAAGGGCGAAATTGACCGCCAGCAGAAACTGCTTTCTGATAACGAACAACAGATCGCAAGTATCATCGAACGCATAAACAACGTGCCGGGCGTCGAAGTCGAACTCGGCGCGATCGAACGTGACTACGCGATCAAGAAGACGGCGTTGGACGAACTGCTCCAACAGCAACAGAAGATCGCACTGGGCGCAGAGGCGACCAGAGAACAGCAGGGCGAGGGAATCGAAGTTATCGACGCAGCTAACCTGCCGTCGAGACCAGTGGCGCCAAAGCGTCTGCTGCTCGGAAGTCTCGGAGTGGGTTTTGGTCTGGGCCTTGGATTGCTGCTCGTAGGAATCTTTGAAGGACCACGCCTGCTCACCATTCAAAATTCTGAGGACGCCAGACACTACACGAATCTACCAGTGCTGCTGGCGGTGCCGGAGTTGTTAACCCCGCAGGAAGCGCGTGCGATTCCGCGCCGTCGCAGGTTGTTACTCGCAGCCGGCGTCGTAGCAACGGTCGTGAGTATTCCCGCGCTGGCGCTGGCGTTGAAGCTCACGCACGTTTTCGAGTTCCTAATGAGATCACGTTCATAACAAGAGCTTTGGCGAGCGTGTCGCCAAAAGTGGAGGTCCAACTAGAGTGTACGCAGAATTTTACGGTCTCAAAGAGTTGCCATTCGCGCTGACTCCCGACCCGCGTTTCATTTACTTCACACCGTCGCACACGGAAGTGATGGCCAACCTGCATTACGGCATTGAAAGCGGAAAAGGTCTGGTGGTGGTGACTGGCGAGGTGGGCACGGGCAAGACCACGATTTTACGGTGGATGATGGAGCGTCTGGATCGGACGGTACTCGTCGCTTACATCTTCAATCCGCGTTTGTCTGTGCCGGAGTTTTACCAGCACGTCGCGACGCTGCTCGACGTTCAGAAGTGGGAAACAAAGTCGGATTTATTGTTGGAATTGGGCCGTGCACTCGAGTCGCGCCATGGACGTGGATTGCGCACGGTGCTGATCGTCGACGAAGCCCAGGGCTTGTCGCCACACGTGCTCGAGGAGATTCGTCTGCTTTCGAATTTTGAGTCGAATACGGCAAAGCAGTTGCAAATCGTGTTGACCGGCCAACCCGAGCTGCGCGAGGTCTTGAATAATCCGGATCTGCGCCAGTTGAAACAACGTATCGCGCTGCGTTGCGTTATCAAGCCATTGCCGAATGTCGAAGAGACGGATCGCTACATCACTTCCCGTCTGCTCGTGGCAGGTGCTGAGCGAACGGATGTTTTCTCGCCTGAAGCCGTCGACTACATCTTTCGTTGTTCTGACGGCATTCCGCGAAACATAAACAATCTTTGCGATAACGCGCTCCTGGCGGGTTACGCGGCAGGTGAAGCAACGATCGGGCGCACGATAATCGAAGACGTCGCCGACACCTTCGACATGTTGCCTCGCTCCGATCGGGGACGCGGGCAAACCGGAGAAGAACGCGAGGCTCCCGCGAGAATATTTTCATCAGCCGGCAGAGCCGAGTTATGGAATGCGGGCAAAACGACTACTGAGACAGAATGACAATTCTTCTTTGTGCAATCCGTGCACCGAGAATGATGAGGTGAATCGATGGGAAGAGTTTTTGATGCCATGAGACGACACAGCGCCGCCGACAACGGCGGTGCTGCGAAAGAATCAGCAAAACCAGAGCACCGTGAAGACAGCAGGCCCAGAGTTTCAGGACTGCCTTCAGCGGAACAGGTCGAGGAACAGTTGTTGAGCGGTTCCTCCATCATGTCTGTTCCGGGCAAGACGGTGCGAGGCTCAGCGTCCACTGCGCACACTGCGGATGTTCCCGGCGGGTCGGCACTCCCCGGCGGAATAGCTTCGCGTGATGCTGGGGCAACTTTGGACGCTGCTGGTACGACGCGCGCCGGAGGATTCGTCACCTACGACGTTTCTCCTGCGCGCGTCGAACCCCATCTCATCGCGATCAGCCAGCCTCGCTCGGCTTACACCGAGCAGTTTCGTTCGTTGCGAACGAAGATATTCGAGGTCGCCGAGCGCAAAGAGATGCGGGCTATCGTCGTCACGAGCGCGGGCGTCGCCGAAGGCAAGACGCTGACGGCTCTCAATCTCGCCTGGCTGCTGGCGCAAACTGACGGCGTTCGCGCGCTCATTATCGATAGCGACCTGCGACGCCCGTGCGCCACTGACTACCTCGGCATCGACGCGAATGCCGGATTGTCGGAAGTGCTCGGCGGGCAGTTGCGTCTCGAAGATGCAATCGTTCGTCTCGACCCTGCCGGTCTACATTTGCTGCCCGGCGGCCGCCCGCGCGACGACGTTGCCGAGCTGCTTTCAGGTCCGAGCTACGCGCGCATTCTTACCGAAGTGCGCCGCATGTTCGACTACATCATTATCGACGCACCGCCACTCGGAATCTTCACCGACGCGAACGTACTCATGTCGCGAGCGGATGGAGGTCTGCTCGTCGTGCGTGCAGGCAAGACGCGCTACTCGGCAGTCGACAAGTTGCTCGAGCAGATGCCGAAAGATCGTTTGCTCGGAGTTGTGCTGAATCGTACTGAGGAGCAGCCGGATCCATCCTCATACTACTACCAGCACCGCTACTACAATCGCGAAAGAAGAACCACGGAAATGCAGCCTCTCCCACCAAGTGAAAGACTTGAAGAGGAGGTAGCAATCGTCAATTGAGGCGTCTGAACGGACGAACTTTATTGTTGATTCTAGCCGAGGCGTTCCTCGTCTACGGCGCAATCGTATTCGCTGTTTACCTGCGCGTCGGCATCGCAGGCGCGCCGGAGGAGCTGATCGCAAAGAATGGTTATTTGAAAGCCGGCGTTGCAGCTTTCTTCTGTCTCGCGGCTTTCTATCTGTTTGATTTGTACGACTTCCTCGTAATGCACGACCGGCGCGAGCTGGTGCTCCGTCTGGTTCAGGCGCTCGGGCTTGCGTGGATCGCACTCGCGATCTCGTTTTACACGTTTCCAGGCTTAAACCTCGGGCGCGGAATCTCGTTGATCGCCTTGCCACTGGCGCTCACGCTGATGGTTTCGTGGCGCGTCTCGATCCACTGGGTCCTGGGCCACCCCGATTTCGGTGAGCGCATCTTGATTGTTGGCTCAGGCAATCTCGCCGTCGAGCTCGCGCGTGAAGTATTGAACCGGCCCGATGCGGGTTACCGGATCGTGGGTTTTGTCGGCACCGATGCGGAACTATTGGGGAAGAGCCTGATCAATCCGAGAGTGATTGGTATGACCGACCAACTCGAAGAGATCGTAAAACGTGACGGCATCGATCGCATTGTGGTCGCGATGGGCGAGCGGCGCGGGCAGTTTCCTACAAATAGATTGCTGCAACTGAGTCTGACCGGTCAGGTCAACATCGAGGAAGGCGCCTCGTTCTACGAGCGACTAACGGGTCGCGTGTCGTTGAACATGATTCGTCCTTCATGGCTCATCTTCACCGGACGCGGACGCCAGGCAAAACTTGCGGAAATCTCGCGCGCCGTCGTGCACTGGATGGTGGCTTTTATCGGCGCAATTCTGTCGCTGCCGCTCGTTTTGATCACTGCGATTCTCATCAAGCTGGAATCGCGTGGACCGGTCTTTTACAAGCAGGAAAGAGTCGGGAAGAACGGCCGCCCGTTTACATTGATGAAGTTTCGTTCGATGAGAGTCGACGCCGAGCAGGATGGTCCGGTGTGGGCCAGCAAGGGCGACTCTCGCACGACGCGCGTCGGGCGCGTCATTCGCAAAGCGCGAATCGACGAGATCCCGCAGTTCTGGAACATCCTCAAAGGTGAGATGAGCTTCGTTGGCCCACGCCCCGAACGCCCGCATTTTGTGGCCCAACTGGCAGAGGAGATTACGTTTTACCAGCAGCGACATCTGATCGCGCCGGGACTAACGGGATGGGCACAGATCAAGTATCCGTACGGATCGTCTATCGAGGATGCTCGGCAAAAGCTTCAGTACGATCTGTTTTACATCAAGAACCAGAGCCTGTTTCTCGATGCGATTGTTTTGTTTGAGACGGTCAAGATAATTCTGTTTGGGCGCGGTGCCCAATGAAGAATGGGTTGGAGGTTGAAATGAAGAACAACAGAACATGGGCGGCGTTTGCTGTCGTCGTTATGCTTTTTGCAATGAGCCTTAACAGTGCGGCTCAAACGCCAAACGACGACCAAAAAGCCCGACCGCGGACCACGACGAGCGGCCAGGACAAAGACAAAAAGAATCAAAAGCCGCCGAGCGACGGGCTCGAGCCGGACGACACGTCGCGTACGCCTGCCGATGTCCCACAGGAAATGCAGGCCAACCGCCAGGAGCAGCTCTCGGAAGAAGCGGCGATCGCTCGCTACTACAACAACTTCTTCAGCAACTATCGCCTGGGTCCGGAAGACGTGATTTCTGTTGACGTCTTCAATCAGGACCGGTACTCGCGCAAAGGCATCACGGTGCCTCCAAGCGGCCGGATATCCCTCTCACTCATTCCCGGCGGCGTTTTCGTCAACGGTAAAACTGTGGATGAAGTAGCGGAGATCATCAGGAAGCGTTACGACGAGTACATCATCGAGCCGCAAGTCACTGTTTCGCTCGATAAGGCGGCGTCATATCGTTACAGTGTTATTGGCGACGTGGGCCAACCAGGCATTCGTCTGATGAATCACCGCATGACCGTCACCGAGGCGATTGCTGAAGCAGGCGGCGTGCTGAGCACGGGCGACAAGAGCAAAATCGTCGTACTGCGGCGCCAGCAGACCGGCACGCTTGCTCAAATTCAGGTGAACCTTTCGCACATTTACAAGGGCACGGCTCCCGACACCACCTATCTCGCTCCCGGAGACCAGATCTTCGTGCCGGGAAACAAGATGAAGAAGTTCAAGGAGCTCCTTGGATACACGTCGGTGCTCGGCTTCGCGCGTATCTTTGGCGTCGGATTCTAAGGTTACGAAGGCCACGCATGTTGACATCAGGAGCAGGAGCAGCAGTCAGGAGCAGGATCGCGTTTTCCGGTTCCTGCATGCTGTTCCTGCTCCTCTTTGTTTCTTCCGCCGTCGCGCAGTCAGGCATCTGGACGCGCCAGCCTGCCGGAACGATGGCGTGGCTGCATTCCGTTTTCTTTCTCGATCAAAACCGCGGCTGGGCCGTCGGCAGCAAGGGCACGCTGCTGCAAACAGTCGATGGCGGTAACAACTGGAAACCGCGCGGCGCGTCGACCAACGACGTCGTGCGCGACATCTTCTTCATCGACGAGAAAAACGGCTGGCTCGTTTGTGAGGTCAATGTCTACGAGCTCAAAACCACAGACCAGCCCCGCGCTTACCTGATGAAGACCACCGATGGTGGTGAGCACTGGAATCGGATCGAGATCAAAGGTTTCGACGTCGACGCCATTCTCGTTCGCGCCGTCTTCAGTCGCAATGGACGCGGCTGGGTGTTTGGTGAAGCCGGTTCGATCTATACGACTAACGACGCAGGTGAGACGTGGACCAAGCTGCGCTCGCCGACGCGACGCTTGTTACTCGGCGGCATTTTTGTCGACGACGATCGCGGCTGGATCGTCGGCGCGGGCGCCACGATCATTCAAACATCAGACGGCGGCGAGACGTGGTACCAGTCGCAGCTACCTCAAGTCGCAAAATCAGTTCGGTTCACCGCCACCTCATTCATCGACAATCGTAACGGATGGGCCGTCGGCAGCGGGGGCAGCGTCTATCGCACAAATAACGGCGGCCGCACGTGGCAACAGCAGCAGTCGAAAGTCTATGTTGACCTGTTTGACGTGAAGTTTGTCGATGCGCATGAAGGTTGGGCCGTCGGCGCCGAAGGAACGATCATTCACACCTCTGACAGCGGCGAGACCTGGACCGTCGAAAAAAGCGATACGGTGCATCCGTTGGAGCGCGTTTTCTTCACCGACAAGAATCGAGGCTGGGCTGTAGGCTTCGGCGGCACGGTCGTCTCATTCTCACGAACGCGACCACGGCAACTGACAAAGTCATAAAGCAATGAACAAAATCATCTTCTCCCTAATCCTCCTACTGACTGCGAGCCTGAATGTCTTCGCGCAGGACGTCGACAATACGACCGATCCGGTTGCGAGCCTGCGCGATCAGATCCATGCGGCCTCGACTCCTTCCGATCGCATTCGCTTACAACTGAAACTCGCGGAGTTGCTTGTTTCCACTGGCCACAAAACTGAAGCGCTGAAGGAATTACAACTGATCGCGAACTCGGGTTCGTTCGATCCCGCCGGCTTCTACAACCTCGGAAACTCATTTGCACGAATCGGAGAGACGGACGCAGCCATCGACGCGTATCGCACGGCAATCGAGCAGCGCAATGGCACGTATTCTCGCGCATACAACAATCTCGGAGTGCTGCTGTTTCGCGGCGGAAGGATGGACGAGGCTTCCGACGCGTTTCTGTCAGCGTTGAAACTTGAAAACTTTCGTTATGCTGAAGCGAGCTACAACCTCGGGCGTGTGTACGCTGCGCGCGGGCAAAAGGATCTTGCGGCGCGTGAGTGGAAGCGGGCTTTGTTCGTGAATCCACAACACGACGCGGCAGCGCAAGCGTTAGCGAATCTCGGAACGGAAGAAAGGATCGTCGTCGAGTCGAAGCCGGTGAAGTCGCAGCCGGTGAAGGTGTCTGGTCCGACAGCGGCGCCTGCGCCGAAGTCGCTGACGCTTACGCTCGATCAAGTGAGTTTCGATTTGCTTCAGCGAGCTCGAACCGCGGCGGAGCGCGGGAAGATGACGGATGCGGCAGATGATTTCACTCGGCTGTTGAATCGTGAGGGTGGCTACTTTGCGCCTGCAAACCTCGAGTTGAGTTATGCATTGATCAGTCTCAAACGTTATGACGAGGCTATAGCCAATCTGCTTAAAGTCTCGGAGCGAGATGGCGCTCGCTACCCGATCAGTTATTACCACCTTGCTCGACTGTATGAGTCGCGGAATGAGTTGAAGCTTGCTGAAGCCGCGTTCTCGCAGGCTGCGGCTATTTACACTCCGACCAACGCGCAATTTTTTCTCGACCTGAGCCGCGTGCGTGAGAAACTCGGCGACTTCAAGGGCGCGCTCGACTCGATGGAGCGTTACTTGAAACTGGCGCCCGAGCGAGGTGACAAAGCCGTCTGGTCCGATGAACGTCTCGCGGAGCTACGCCGCAAAGCCGGACAATAATCAGCGCCACAAAAAGGCACAAAATGCACAAAAGATTTTTTCTTCTTGTGTGCATTTTGTGCCTTTTTGTGGCTGATTCACTCTTTCGGGCGCATGTGAGGGAAGAGGATAACGTCGCGTATCGAGACTTTATTCGTCAACAGCATCACCAGCCGATCGACCCCGATCCCGATTCCGGCGGCTGGCGGCATGCCGTACGACAGCGCGCGAATGTAGTCTTCGTCCATCAGCATCGCTTCTTCGTCACCACTCTCGCGCTGCCTCACCTGATCTCGAAAGCGCTCGTACTGCTCCAACGGATCGTTCAACTCAGAAAACCCATTCGCGACCTCCATCCCCACGGCGTACAACTCGAACCGCTCGGCCACGTACGGATTGGCGGGCGACGCTTTTGAAAGCGGCGAGATCGGCTTCGGAAAATCCGTAATGAATGTCGGTTGGATCAGTCCCGGTTCCACGTGTTGCTCAAACAGCTCCAGCACTCTTTCGTTCGTGACCTGGTCCGGCTCGACAGAACCAGTCAAGCTCTCTTTCATTCCCACGCGTCGAAACGGTTGGCTGAAATCAAGATTGTGTTCACCAAACTGCACGTGCGTGTGGCCCAATACTTTGTAAACCACCGCCCGCAACATCTCTTCACAAAAATCCATCATCGCGTTCACGTCCGCATACGCCCAGTAGAACTCGAGCATCGTGAACTCGGGATTATGACGAGACGAAATGCCTTCATTGCGGAAGTTGCGATTCAGTTCGTAGACCTTTTCAAAGCCGCCCACAAGCAGCCGCTTCAGATACAACTCCGGCGCGATGCGCGCGTACAAGTCGATGTCCAGCGCGTTGTGATGAGTCTTGAAAGGACGCGCCGCGGCTCCGGTTGCAAGCGGCGTCAACATGGGCGTCTCGACTTCGACGTAGCCATGATCCTCGAGGATGCGACGCATCTCTTTCACCGCGGCCGCGCGCCGTTCAAACACTTCGCGCGGCGTGAGCGCATCGTCTTTTTCGTGCTTCAAGCTGCCGGCGATGAGATCCGCGTAGCGCTGGCGCTGTCGAATCTCAGGATCGTGGATCCCGTGCATCTTGTCAGGCAGCGGCAACAGCGCTTTCGAAAGAAACTGAAGCTTCTGTACGTGAACTGAAAGCTCGCCGGTTTTGGTGATAAAGAGAAAACCCTCGACGCCGATGAAGTCGCCGTGGTCCAACTGTTGAAAAATGGCCCAACCATCGACCTCACCACCCTGCGCATCGTTGCGTACACCCGTCACCTCGTTTTTGCGGATGTAGATCTGGAGCCGAGAAACGCCGTCAGACAAGTGAACAAATGCGGTCTTGCCCATCACTCGTGGAGGTGAAGCAATGCGTCCGGCAACACGCACGACATGCTTGTTGAGTTCTTCCGCCGGCTCGAAGGCGCGAAACTTCTCGACGATCGCAGTGATCGTGTCTTCTTTTCCGGGCTCGACGATCTCGCTGCGGTCGAATTTATTCGGATAGGCGTTGCCGACGAGTTCGCGCAGCGCCTCCAGGTGCTGGTGGCGCGCGATTGTTTGATCGTTCTCTTCGATAAATGGTATCGACATAAAAGGCGGATTATACAGACATCGCGTGAATCCTGTAATCTTAAGCCAAATGATCGAAAAGATTCTGAGCCCGGCCGAGATGCTCGGAGCGCGCGAACGTCTGCGCGCCGTAGGCAAGCGTCTCGTCTTTACGAACGGAGTTTTCGACCTTTTGCACGTGGGGCACGTGCGTTATCTCGCGCAGGCGCAAGAGCTCGGCGACGCACTTCTGGTTGCCATTAACAGTGATCGGACCGTGCGTGAATTGAAAGGTCCGGATCGACCGATCTTCGATCAAGCGGAACGCGCCGAGATACTCGCCGCGCTCAGGCACGTCGACTACGTAACAGTTTTCGACGACGTCTCCCCGCGCAGTTTGATCGCAAAACTCCTGCCCGACGTGCTCGTCAAGGGTGGTGACTACCAGCTCGACGAGATTCACGGGCGCGAGGAAGTCGAAGCGGCAGGCGGTAAAGTGATTTCGTTACCTTTTGTAGACGGCGCGTCGACAACCGCGCTGATCGAGCGAATGAGGGAGAAGTAGCCGCGGAAATCTGCGGCTAAATTAATGATCGAACAAACGCTACAACAGATTACTGAGACGAGCGAGTACCAGAAACTGCTCGCGGAGCTGCGTGCCAACGCGCGCGTCATCTCCGTTAATGGATTGGTGTCAGGTTCTGCGCGGGCACTCGCAGTCGCAGCGCTCCAGCGCGACACCGGAAAAACGTTCGCTGTCGTATCGCAGTCCACTCGCGATCTGGAGCCATGGGATTGCGATCTGCGTTTTTGGTACTCCGCGCTTTCCGGAAAAGAAGCAGCGGACGACGAGTTCCTCGTTCTACCCGCTTCTGAAAGCGACCCGTACGCCGGCACCTCACCGCACGCGCAAACACTCGAGCGGCGCGCACTCGCATTGTGGCAGTTACAGCAACGACCGCCGAGCTTTGTTCTGTTGACCGCCCGAGCTCTTGCGCGCAAGACCGTCAGTCCCGAAGCTGTTGCGAAAGCCGGAGTCGTGTTGCGACGAGACGAGGATCATTCACCCGAAGCGCTCGTGGACAAACTGATGGCTACGGGCTACGTCCGCGAAGATCCGGTCGGCGCCGTTGGTGAATTCTCGATGCGCGGCGGCATCGTCGACATTTGGCCGCCCGGAAGAGAAGCCCCGGTGCGACTCGAGTTTTTCGGCGACACGATCGACTCGCTGCGCGAATTCGATCCGGAGAATCAACTGTCGACGGGTCAATTGAAAGCCGTCGCAGTGCCGCCGATGCGCGAGTTTGTGGTGACGCCGGTCGACTTTCAGATCTGGAGCGAGGCGGCACGCGAACGCTGGGGCGACGAGCGTTATGCGCGCTCGTTGCGCGATCGAACGGCCTTCGCGGATGAAGGCGAAGCGTTTTCCGGTTGGGAGTGGTTGATCCCAATCACGATGGATTGTAACTCGACGATTTTCGATCATCTCGGCGACGCGGTTTTGATCGTCGACGAGCCTGCTGGCATCGAGTCGTATCTCTCCGAATTCTACGAACGTACGTCAGAGCGCTATCGAGAAATCGACCAGGCTGACGACCTCGCCCTCACACCTGAAGAACTCTTTCTCACCGCCGAAGAACTCCGGCAATCGATACAAACGCGCCAGCGTCTCGAACTACGTACTTTAGGACGCACTGCTGTCCAAACTGATTTGGATCTCGCATTGGAAGCGGAGGCGCCGCAGGTCCAACTCGGACGCACCCGCGAGACGCGACAGCCGTTATTTCTATTTCCCGTCGTCGAAGCGGCGTTGGAAGTCGAATGGCAATCGCAATCGACCCTGCGTTATCACGGCCGGATTGCGGATCTCGCGGCAGAAGTAGCTCGTTCGGCGGAAGAAGCGAAGACGACACTCTTCGTCATGCCGAGTCTCGGTAACGGAGAGCGGATCGTCGAGATTCTCAACGAATACAAGATCGAAACACGTCTGACGTTCGCCACCGAAACTTCCGACACCGCGAGCCGCCACCCGGTCGTCGTAACTGTCGGGCGACTCAGCGGCGGTTTTGAACTGCCGCAATCGCGACTGATCGTTCACGTGGAGGCAGACGTCTTCGACGAAGCTGCCGACGCGGTCGAGCGACGGCCTACGGGCGCCGAAAGGTCGCAGCGAACTGAAAAGCGAAAGCGCAAGTCGAAAGCGGCTGCCTTCCTGTCTGACTTTCGCGATCTCAAGCCGGGCGATTTCGTGGTGCACATCGATCACGGCATCGCGCGGTTCGACGGTTTGCAAACTCTCGATCTTGGACCACGCACGGGCGAGTTCATGCTGCTGATTTATGCGGACGAAGCAAAACTCTACGTCCCGGTAGAACGCCTCGATCTCGTGCAGCGCTATTCGAGCGCGGAAGGTCACCAGCCGCAGCTCGATCGACTCGGCGGTCTCGGCTGGCAAAAGACGAAAGCCAAGGCGAAGCGGGCCATGCGCGACATGGCAGACGAGTTGTTACGTCTTTACGCCGAACGAAAACTCGTGGGCGGCTACGCATTCGCCGCCGACACACCGTGGCAACAGGAGTTTGAAGACGGCTTTCAATTCGTTCTTACCCCCGATCAGGAAACAGCGATCGAAGACGTGAAGAAAGACATGGAAGAGCCGGTGCCGATGGACCGTCTGCTCTGTGGCGACGTGGGCTACGGAAAAACGGAAGTGGCGATGCGCGCTGCATTCAAGTCGGTGATGGAAGGCAAGCAGGCGGCGATACTCACACCAACAACAGTTCTCGCGTATCAACATTACGACACCTTCCGCAGTCGCTTCGCTCCGTTTCCGGTGAAGGTTGAGTTGTTGTCGCGTTTTCGCTCGAGCAAGGAACAGAAAGCGGTGGTGAAGAAAGTCGAAACTGGTGAAGTAGACGTCGTCATCGGCACGCATCGCATCCTCTCGAAAGACGTGCGCTTCAAGGATCTCGGGCTGGTCGTCGTCGACGAAGAACAACGTTTTGGAGTCGCACACAAAGAACGTCTGAAGCATTTGAAGAAGCGCGTCGACGTGTTGACGCTGTCGGCGACGCCGATTCCTCGTACGCTCAACATGTCGCTGAGCGGTATGCGCGACATGTCGCTGATTGAAACACCACCGCGCGATCGACTGGCGATCCAGACGCAGGTGGTCCAATTCTCCGAGAGTGTCATTAAATCGGCGATCGAGCTCGAGCTGTCGCGAGGTGGGCAGATCTTCTTCATACACAATCGCGTAGAGACGATCGACACGGTTGCGGCGCTCGTCAAGCGCCTGGTGCCGCAGGCACGTATGGCCACCGGCCACGGGCAAATGAACGAGAAGGAGATGGAGCGAGTGATGCTCGACTTCATCGACTACAAATATGACGTTCTGGTTGCGACCACCATCATCGAAAACGGGATAGACATCCCCCGCGCAAACACCATCATCATAAATCGCGCCGATCACTACGGTCTTTCTCAGCTTTATCAATTGCGTGGGCGTGTGGGGCGTTCGAGTCGCAGGGCTTATGCCTACCTGCTGATACCGAGCGAACAGGAGCTTTCACCCATTGCCCGCCGACGTTTAGCAGCCATTCGTGAGTTTTCGGATCTGGGAGCCGGATTTCGTATTGCGGCCCTCGACCTGGAACTGCGCGGCGCGGGGAATCTCCTTGGCGGCGAACAGTCGGGGCACATGGAGGCGCTCGGATTCGACCTTTACACGCAGATGCTTGAACGCACGGTTGCGGAACTGCGCGGGGAAGAGGTTGAGGACGAGGCGAGCGTGGCGCTCAACCTGGGCGTCGATGTGGCCATCCCGGACGAATACATTTCCGACATGGGGCAGCGGTTGAGGACGTACAAGCGCGTTTCGTCCGCGAGGGATGAAGCAACGCCGACGAGCATTCGAACTGAGACCGAAGACCGTTACGGTCGCATCCCGGAGTCGGTCGACCGGCTTTTTGCGTACGCTCGTTTGCGTCGTGTGGCGGAGGCGCTGGGGATAGTTTCTATCGACAGAACGCCGGATGGCGTGGCGGTTAAATTCAGTGAAAAAGCGCGGATTTCGCCGGAAAAACTCGCGGATTACGTCTCGGGTCATGAAGGAGCGGTCTTCACGCCAAACGGTGTTTTGCGGCTGGTTTTGACTGAAGACGAGCAGGACAACGTGCTGGATGTGGCTCGCGCCGTGTTGCTCCAGCTTCGCGCGAGCGATTAGAATCCAAAGGCGGCACCTATTATTTTCTTTAGGAGTATCTTCGTGAAATTTAAATATTTTGCAGTCCTAATTTTGGCACTTGCATTCGTCGCACTGAACGCCCGCAACGTCTTCGCCCAGGAGGGCGAGATGACGGTTGTCGACGAAGTCGTCGTGCAGGTCAACGACGACGTCATCACCCTTTCCATGTTGAAGCGCGAGACGAGAGAACGGATCGAGGCGCTGAAACAGAACGGGATGACGGAACAGCAGGCCGTGGAAGAGGTCGCGAAAAAGCAACCCGAGCTGATCGCGACTCTGATCAACGAAGCACTGTTGTTACAGCGCGGCAAGGAACTCGATATGGCCTCCGAGATCGAGGGCGAAGTGAATCGCCGCATGTTGCAGATCGCGCAGGAGCAGGGCATCAATTCGATCGAAAAGCTCATCGAGGCGATGCGACTGAGCGGTCTCAAGTATGAAGACATTCGCGCCACGATGCGCACGGAGATGATGAAGCAAGCCGTCATGCAACAGGAAGTCGATCGGAAGGTCTATCTTCGTTACACGTCGAAAGAGGTCCAGGACTATTTCAACTCGCATCCGGACAAGTTTCGCAAACCTGAAAGCGTGAAGCTTTCTGAGATCTGGCTGAGTTTCGCGGGTAAAGACGAAGCGGCAGTGAAGGCGAGAGCTATCGAGCTCGTCAATCAGATTCGCGCGGGCGCCGATTTTGGAGCACTCGCTGCGGCCAATTCCGAGCGTGAAAAGAACGGCCAGCGCACCGCGCCGACAGATAAAGGTTTCGTGGGAGACTTTGACATTCCGAACCTGCGCGAAGACCTGGTGGCTTCCCTGAAGAATGTGCAAGTCGGTGGCGTGACCGATCCCATCAAAGCCGGCGACGGTTTTCAGATCATCCGCGTTGACGAGAGAACTCCCGGCGCTGCGACCCCGACGTTCAACGATAATCGCGTTCGTGAAGCGATGCTGGGCGAGGTACAGGGAAAAGAGCGCGAAGCGTATCTCCAGAGTCTCCGTAACGAAGCGTTTATCAAAGTCACCGAACAGTACAAAGCGAGTGTCGAGCCTCTTCTGAAAATCAATGCGCCTGTTGCTGCGAAGGGCCAGGATAAGGAAGACAAAAAGAAGTCAAAGAAGCCTTAACCATAATCTGTCTACTCTGTGTTTTTCCGTGGCACTTGCAGAACCGCCTTGTGTTGCCTATCGAAAAACCTCGCATCGTAGTCTATAAGAAAGAGCGAAAACTCGAGTTCTATTCCGATAAGAGTCTGCTTCGCACTTATCGCATCGGGCTTGGATTCAGTCCTGTTGCAGACAAAGTGCGCGAAGGCGACGGTGCGACGCCCGAAGGCGACTTTTACATCTTCGTCAAGAACAACAAGAGCGCGTACTATCTGTCGCTCGGCGTGAGTTATCCGAATATTGAAGACGCGGATCGCGGACTACGCGATGGTCTAATTACGAGGGCCCAGCACGCGGCGATTACCGAAGCGATTCGAAAAAAGACTGCTCCGCCGCAGTACACGAAACTCGGCGGTCTCATCTACATTCACGGCCACGGTGCGAGGAGCGATTGGACATGGGGCTGTGTTGCGTTGGAGAATGACGACATCAAGGAGTTATACGACGCTGTTTTAGTAGGAACGCCAGTCACGATCAAACCATGACCCCGGACATCAAGCCATTCAAAATTCGCGACGTCGAGATTAGTCCGCCGCTGATTCTTTCGCCGATGGCGGGCGTGACCGACGTGTCGTTTCGGCGTTTGTTGAAGCGGCGTGGTGGCGTTGGATTGTCGGTGTCGGAGTTCATCTCGGTTGAGGGTCTGACGCGAAACAATCCGAAGTCGAAACGGCAGATGCGGTTCTACGCGGACGAGCGGCCGTTTGCGGTGCAGATTTTTGGCGGCCAACCGGAACGGATGTGCATGGCGGCTGAGATGGCGGAAGAAGTCGGCGCCGATATTCTTGACGTGAATTGTGGTTGTCCGGCGCCGAAAGTCGTCAAGCATGGTGGTGGATCGGGATTGCTCAAGGACTACTGCCGGCTCGAAACGATCCTGAAAGAGATCAGGAAGGCGATCAAGATACCCCTCACCGTCAAGATTCGCGCGGGGTTTTACGATCACACGATCAATGCTGTCGAGACCGCGAAGCTCGCGGAGGATTGTGGGGTCGAGCACATCGCACTGCACGGGCGTACGAAGGAACAGGGGTATCGCGGGCTGGCAAACTGGGATCTCGTTCGGCAGGTGAAGGAAGCGGTGAGCGTGCCCGTGTCGGGGAGTGGCGACGTTACGACGATCGAAGGCGCGTTTGCGAAGTTTCGCGAGACGGGATGTGACGGTGTTTTGATTGGACGTGGTGCGATGGCGAATCCCTGGATCTTTCGTCAGATCGAGGATGCGATGCATGGGCGTGAGATCTTTGAGCCGACACTCGCTGACAAGCGCGCGATCCTGCACGAGTATTTCGACATGCTGCGTGAAGACATGCCCGAGACTCCGGCGATCAACCGGATGAAGCAGTTGGCGGGGCAGTTCACGCGCGGGTTGCAGGGCGGGGCGCTGTTTCGGACGTCAATCTATCATTCGCACACGGTTGAGGAGGTGCTCGATCGCATCGAGGAATACTTCGAGGCGATCGAAAGCGGCCGGCCGTATTACGGAGAGGCCGGCGCGCCGATCGAAGAAGCCGCGATGGTTTAGTACACAAAAAGCACAAAAGGAAGCCATAAAAAGGCACAGAATGAATTAATGATTAGAGCGTTTTGTGCCTTTTTGTGTACTCGGTTTTCCCGTTCCCTTATCGAGGTTCACCGGGGCTGGGTAGCCCTTATCGGCCGCGGCGGTTAGTTCAATTACGACCTCTTTCTTTTTGGCGTCAGTTGAGACCGTCTTTAACGCATCGAGAATTTCTGTTCGTTGCTGCTCGGTAAGATCGTCAAACCTCACGCCGTGCGCGTCTAACACGGCCCGCAAATTCTCTTCAGTGTTTGTGTCCTGCGCATACACATCTTTGTAGATGTGTAGCTTCCCGTCTTCGAGCACGATCGTTTCGTAGCGCAGCTCGACCGGAATGGTGTTCTCCAGTTTTACAGTTTGGGTGTGGTCCTTCTCTGCCAGATACGCGTTGATTGTCTGTTCGGAGATGTTTGTGTCTGAAGCTTTGGTCAGCAGCATCGCGAAATCTTTGATCTGAGCATTCGTCAATCCGACACAACCATGC